>ENA-ORLU01000025-ORLU01000025.1-human-gut-metagenome-genome-assembly--contig:-NODE-25-length-166438-cov-9.673499_pt1 | contig 166438 bp, 159 predicted proteins | sample MGYA00243009_ERZ508833 | MGnify/ENA primary metagenome ERZ508833 (study PRJEB26277, sample SAMN04329763) | human gut metagenome | biome: human-associated habitat | host: Homo sapiens | place: USA...
GTTTCCCCCATTGTGCAATATTCCCCACTGCTGCCTCCCGTAGGAGTTTGGGCCGTGTCTCAGTCCCAATGTGGCCGGTCACCCTCTCAGGTCGGCTATGGATCGTCGCCTTGGTGGGCCGTTACCTCACCAACTAGCTAATCCAACGCGGGTCCATCTTATACCACCGGAGTTTTTCACACTGCATCATGCGATGCTGTGCGCTTATGCGGTATTAGCAGCCGTTTCCAACTGTTATCCCCCTGTACAAGGCAGGTTACCCACGCGTTACTCACCCGTCCGCCACTCAGTCACAAAATAATCAGTCCCGAAGGAAATCAAATAAAGTGCTTCGTTCGACTTGCATGTGTTAAGCACGCCGCCAGCGTTCATCCTGAGCCAGGATCAAACTCTCATGTTAAAAAGTTGATCTCAGTCAAGTTAAACTTGGCTAATTCGTTCATTCAGATAAATCTGAATTTACTGTTTTAAAGGTCTTCAATTTTCATTGAAGCGTTCTGATTGATTCTCAAAATCTTTCAAGGTTTCTCACTGTTCAGTTATCAATGTTCTTTGTTTTGCTCTCTTGCGACAGCTTGATTATTTTATCAAATCGCTGTTCGTTTGTCAAGAACTTTTTTATTTTTTGAACTCTGTTTTAAGTTCTCTGTCTTGCGACAGCTTGTTTATTCTATCAAAATGTTTTTCATTTGTCAAGAACTTTTTTCATAACTTTTTCAACTTATTTTCAAAGCAATATCTATAAAGTCATGTCTGTAAATTGTAACTCACAAGCTCTACAACTCAATGTGTCCCGCGAGTCAGCTTTGATATAATATCATCTGTGTCGCATAAAGTCAACACATTTTTTATCTTTTTATATATATTTTTTTCTCATTGTTTTTACACAACTATATATTGTATTTACATACTTATCCACATACCATTTATTGCTTATGTACTTTTCTCTTTTATGCATTATTACACCGGTTTAAGCTACAGTATATTTTCTATCAGCTTTATGACAGGATTATTTTCATACAGATATTTAAGCATCATAGAATCATTTATATATGCTGTCATTGTCTGTCCTATTTCAGATGCGGCAAATAATGATGTCAGGGCAAGGAGCAGCCATACGATGACCATTCCCTTAATAAAACCTACTGCAAAGCCTGCAATCCGGTTCACAGTGCCAATAACGGGCACTCTTTCAATTTTTCTGATAATGTGACGGACTATGTATGCCACTATTCCCAGCAAAAAAAATACTATAAAAAATGACAAACCTGTCATAATGGCATTTGTAAGCTGTGCGGATATGGTGTCGTATGCTCCGGATTGCTGCAGCAATATGTTTGCCATATCAAAATCTCCTGTGGCTTTTTGTCCCTGTGCAGCTATTTGTTTTTCAATACCGTTTAAAATTACGGGCTCTATTCCTGTCTGTGATAATATGTGATCCCTGACATATGGAGCTGCCATGGTTGATGCAGCAAGCATTACTATCCAGGCTGCAAGCGAATATACCATGCGAAGCACACCTCTTGTGTAGCCTCTCACCACATTCCACGCAATAATACATATTACCGCAATTAACAGCCAATTCATTTCAGTCTCACCTCGTCCATTGCGCCGTCATAGATGAAGATATAGTTATTCATACCCGATTTATACATCACCTTGTACAGTTTGTTGTCAAATGTATGATAGAATTTCTTGACTCCGTGTATGGTGTATATCTCACAGGCTGTGTCTCCTGTGACGCACACCTCGTTATTGCTGTCAAACTCTATACTATTGTAGGCAATAGCTGTGTCGTTTTCCATAAGCATCTTACCGTTAAAATCATAAAGCTTGATATGACTGGTGCAATTTTTATCATTGTTGGAGTATGCTACTCCTATATATTTATTATTGTAAAATACGCTGTCTATCAGCTTTTCCAGCTTAATAGTCTGCTTGAGCTTTGGCTTCTGGCTTCCGTCAAATACCATAATATTCTGATCTGAAACTGCTATCATCCTGCTGTCGGAAACATATGCTATTTCAGGTATGAGCTGATTCTCATACTTGTAAGTGCCGACATTGTTGTCTATCTCATTTTGTCCTACTGATCCAAAATTGTAAAAGGATATAACGCTGTCCGTCTTTCCTCCGGAGACATCTATCATATCTACAGCCAGTTTTTTAGCATCATATGAAAGAGCTATATCAACAGGTATGTTCTTCTGTTCTCCGAAAAACTCACCACTTGCCAGCTCTTTTCCGTTTACATCATACAGCTTTACATAATAATTTTCATTCTCACTGACAAGGACTGCCACTGTGCCCTGGCTTGCTATGCAGGCTTTTATAATAGGCCACGATGTTCCTATTTCTTTTTTTACTCCATTCTTGTCCATGATATAGAGGACTGTTCCACCCCTGTCATAGATAGTCATAAAGCTTTCGCATGTGACTACCTGTGGCGATGACATCTCAAATGCCTGGTTCCATATACGGTTTCCGTCTGAGTCTGTATACAATACACCATCATTGCTGTACTCCACTACCGCTCCGCAGAAATCCACGAACGACACCGCACTCTTGTCCTTCTGCTCCACGCTGTTTTTGACATCAAATGACTTGTAGGTGCGCAGCGCCATCCACAACCATACTATAAGAAATAAAGCCACGACTGCTGCCACGACTATTATTATTCTTTTTGCTATTTTTCTTCTATGCTTTCGTATTTTCTCCTCGAGCTCGTCCAAATCGGTCTCGACAGTTTTAAAGTCTGATTTCTGTGCCATAATCTTATCCTTTTGTTCTACTTCCAAAGTGTTTGTTACTTGTCAGTATACCATTCACCGGATATTTTTTCCACTGGAATTAAATCTTCTTCTGTTGACATGGCAGGAAGTGTCTCCTTTTTGTCTATTGTGCCGCTCATTCCAGCACCGGCTTTAAGCCCTATAAGCACTATAAGCACTGCTATCGCTGCAATCATCACTACAGATGCAAACGAACCCTTGCGCGGTTCTTTTCCTGCCTCCATGGCTTTTCTGTACCGGCCGCGTTCTTTCGATATGCTGCCAAATTCCTCAGGAAACGACACATTGATCCTGTCGTCTGCCGAAGTTCTTCTATGTATCCGGCTGTAGCTGCTTTCGGCCGCTGTGTCAGTGTCCTCATACCGGCTGCTGCTTTTATCATTGTCATCGGCATTACTATAACTGTCTATTTTATTATTGTTGTTTGCATTACTATAGCTGTAGGTTTTATTGCAGGTGTCAGTTTCATTATAGCTGTCAGCACTATCACAATGCTCATTCATGCGGTAATATACAAAAAAGCCTGTCTTTTTCTTCAGATGATTATTCTTTTTGATAAAGAAGTTTTCCTCCTGCTCTGTCCTGTTCAAAAGGAACATAAGCTGATGAGCGCCGCCAAAGTGCTCCCTGTGTATATTTTCAAGCATGGGTGTTGGCTCAGCCGGAAAATCCTCCTGCCTGAATGCCCATCCGACGATAATCAGCTCCTCGTAGCTTTTCTTTATCTCCGCAAACACTCTGCTCCATACCTTGTTGGTCCAAAGAGGCGCATTTTTGTCAAACTCCATATCATATACCGCAATCGCCGCCTCCACAAATGTGGCATACCTGCCTCCGCTGCTCTCCGTATGCCCCATGAGTACAAAAACCTCTTTATCCTTAAAGCCCTCTGTCTTTATGCGCTTGTACGCTTTCTCCGATATGTAAACCCGGCCCTCATCCGCCGGTGTACCAATCTGCTTGACGTTGTTCGTCACAATATCTATCATGCCAGCCTCCTTTTTCGGTCAGCATAGCACTTGCAAAATGTAAATTTATGCAAAATTGTGCGATTATAAAGATATTTTGCAGTTAATCCCCAACGAAAAAAGGGCGCATGAACCCATGCGCCCGACTTTTCACACATATGAAGAAGTAAAATGCTTCGCACTCAACAAACTACATACCACCGGAAAGCATACAGCATGTTCCGAAGAAACAATATGAACTGCCGCAGGGTTCCATTATGTAAAATAGCAAGAATGACTAAACTCATTCCACACGCTATCCACACGAAATCCTGCGGCTGACTTCATATTTTTCTGAGGAATATACTGTATGCTGCACCGGTGAACACAGCCTCCAAGTGCGAAGCACATAAAATCCACTACTTCATATAATTCTTTACTTTGTTGTAGATGCCCTCTGCATCCAGTCCATACTTGTGGATAAGCTCCACTGCCGGTCCTGACTCGCCGAAGCGGTCCTCAACACCGATACGCAGTAGCTTTGCAGGCTGCTCCTCGCAGAGCACCTCTGCCACAGCACTGCCGAGACCTCCATTGATAGAGTGCTCCTCTACTGTGACTGCCTTGCCTGTCTTTGATACAGATTTAACAATCAGCTCTCTGTCGATTGGCTTGATTGTATGGATATTGATAACCTCAGCATCTATGCCGTCTGCTGCGAGCATTTTTGCTGCCTCAAGTGTCTCTGATACCTCAAGTCCTGTTGCAAATATAGATACATCCTTGCCTTCTTTGAGTACGATACCCTTTCCGATTTCAAACTTGTAGTCCGGTGTATCGTTGATTACAGGCACTGCAAGTCTGCCGAATCTAAGGTATACAGGGCCCACATGGTCATATGCTGCCTTTACTGCGGCTCTTGCCTCCACATCGTCTGATGGGTTTATTACAACCATGCCCGGGATTTCTCTCATGAGCGAAAGGTCCTCGAGGCACTGATGTGTAGCTCCGTCCTCACCTACAGAGATTCCTGCATGTGTGGCACCTATCTTGACATTGAGATGAGGATATCCGATTGAGTTTCTTACCTGGTCATAGTTTCTGCCTGCTGCAAACATGGCAAATGAGCTGATAAAAGGCACCTTGCCGCATGTAGCAAGTCCTGCTGCGATACCAGTCATATTGCACTCTGCGATTCCGCAGTCCCAGTGACGCTCAGGAAATTCCTTTTGGAATATACAGGTCTTTGTGGCACCTGCAAGGTCAGCATCAAGTACAATAAGGTCATCGTGGGCTTTTCCAAGCTCTACGAGTGCATTTCCGTAGCTATCTCTTGTAGCGATTTTCTTTACTTCTGACATAATGCTTCACCTGCCTTTTCTAAGTCTGCCATTGCAATTTCATACTCCTCGTCATTTGGAGCCTTTCCATGCCATCCTGCGGCATTTTCCATGAATGATACGCCCTTGCCCTTTACAGTCTTTGCGATAATGGCTGTAGGCATGCCCTTTGTCTCACGAGCTTCCTTGAAGGCTGCCCTGATCTGGTCGAAATCGTTGCCGTCGATATTGATTACGTGGAAATTGAATGCCTCAAACTTCTTGTCGATTGGGTATGGTGAGCATACGTCCTCAACAGAACCGTCTATCTGGAGATTGTTGTTGTCAACGATGACTACGAGATTGTCGAGCTTGCGGTGGCCTGCCCACATGGCTGCCTCCCAGATCTGTCCCTCCTGAATCTCGCCATCTCCTGTGAGAGTGTATACACGGTAATCCTTCTTGTCATATTTTCCTGCTGCAGCCATTCCTACTGCGACAGATACGCCCTGTCCGAGAGAGCCGCTTGACATATCAATGCCAGGGATGTGCTTCATATCAGGATGTCCCTGCAGATATGAGCCTGTATGACGGAGTGTCTTTAAATCCTCCTTTGGAAAATATCCCTTCTCTGCGAGTGTAGAGTAAAGTCCCGGTGCTACGTGTCCCTTTGAGAGCACGAAACGGTCCCTGTCCTCCCATTTAGGATTGGCAGGGTCTACATTCATCTCCTCAAAATACAGATATGTAAAAATATCTGCTGATGAAAGTGATCCACCCGGATGTCCGGATTTGGCACTGTGAACTGCTGTCACAATGTCCTTGCGAATTTCATTCGCCATCTTCTCAAGTTCAAGATTGTTCATGATGTCTCCTTCTATCATTTATATCTCTGTTCTTCCCTGAAGCGCCCTAAGCAGGGTCACCTCGTCAATATATTCCAAATCGCCTCCTACGGGAACTCCGCTCGCGATTCGTGTCACTTTGATGCCGGTAGGCTTTATGAGCTTGCTGATATACATGGCCGTAGTCTCGCCCTCCAGGCTTGAATTGGTCGCTATAATGACCTCATCTACGTCTTTTTCAAGGCGAACCATGAGCTCCTTCAGACGGATATCCGCCGGACCTATGCCAAGCATGGGTGAAATTGCGCCACCAAGCACATGATACACCCCCTCATATTTACCGGTCTTTTCGTATGCCACAAGATCCCTCGTATTCTCAACAACCATGATGGTCTTGTGGTCTCTTGCCGCATCCTTGCAGATGGGGCATAGCTCGTCATCTGTTAGTGTATAGCAGCATTTGCAGTATCTGACATGCTCCTTCGCATCGATTATGGCGTCAGAGAGCGATTTTGCCTGCTCCTTTGGCATATTTATGATATGAAATGCCAGTCTCTGCGCTGTCTTGGCTCCGATTCCCGGAAGCTGTGACAGCTCCTCTATTAGTTTTGATATCTCACTGCTGTAAAAATCCATTAAAACAGACCGCCACCCAGGCCACCGGTAATTTTGGACATAGATGCCTGTGACTGCTCATCAATCTGGCGAAGTGCCTCATTGGTTGCTGCCATGATGAGATCCTCGAGCATCTCGATATCGTCAGGATCCACTACCTCCTCAGATAATTTGACCTTTGTGATTTCCTTTTTTCCAGAAACAGTGACTTCGACTGCTCCGCCGCCTGCCTTTGCTGTAACCTCAGCATCCTCAAGCTGCTTCTGAGCCTCCTCCATCTGACGCTGCATCTTCTGCGCCTGTTTCATAAGATTGTTCATGTTTCCCGGCATTCCTCCAGGGAATCCACCTCTTCTTGCCATTCTGGCGTCCTCCTTGTTTTTAATGGGCTAATCCCAGCCCTGTTTATAACTTAGTTTTCTTCCTCTATATCAAAATTTATCATATCTGTCAAGTCCACAACCGCTTCCTTTGCGCTGACTGCGGAATTATTTTTCTTGACCGTCACCTCGACTTTTTTGCCTATGCGCTTTTCTATAAGCGAAGCCAGCGTATCCATACAGCCTGCACGGTTTTCAGAGAGATACTCATATGCATTCTCATCATCAAACATTAAAATCAGGTCAGAGGAATTGCCAAGCGATGTCACAGCCTTGTTCAGATAAACCTTTGATGTTGCTCCCATCTCCGAAAGTATGGATTTCCAGTGCTTCATGAGCTCTGAGATATCCTGCGGTATTGCTTTGGGAAGCTCCTTTTTCACTACAGGCCCGCTTGCTGCGGCCTGCTGCATATCCTGTGTCTGCGCAGCCTGTGCCGCTACAGGTATACCCTTTTCAAGCTTTTTCTCTATGCTGTTTATGCGGTCAAGCACCGAATCATAGCTCTTTTCCATCTGCGGCCTGCACAGCTTTATTATGGCTATCTCGACCATAATACGCTTTTGCGATGCAAACTTTACCTGGCTGGACAGCTCGGAAAATACCCTGATATACCTGATGAGTGTCTCAGGCTTTACAAGCGCTGCCTCTTCCTTAAGCGCCTCAAGATTGTCCTTTGAGATGTCGAGCACCTCCTCCATATCGTCGGAGCTCTGTAAAAGCAACAGATTCCTCATATACCATGTGAAATCATTGACAAGCTGCGACAGCTCCCTGCCCTCATCTATGAGCTCGCCCAGTATGCGGATGGCGCCTGTCACATCCTCGTCGAGTATGCGCCTTAAGAGCCTTGAAAACACCTCTGTGTCCACCGCTCCAAGCACTTCGAGCACATTTTCATAGGTGAGTTTCTCACCCAGATGGAAAGCAATGCACTGGTCAAGAAGACTTAACGCATCTCTCATGGAGCCATCTCCTGCCTTGGCCACGTACCTTATGGCACGCTCCTCAACCTCCACCTGCTCCTGCTCCATCAAATCGCTGAGTCTTGATGCAATCGTATCTATGGAAATCCTGTGGAAATCATAGCGCTGGCATCTGGACAGGATAGTAATCGGTATCTTGTGTGCCTCAGTGGTCGCCAGTATAAATATAACGTAGCTCGGCGGCTCCTCAAGTGTTTTTAAAAGTGCATTGAAGGCTCCTGCCGAAAGCATATGAACCTCGTCGATGATATAGACCTTGTACCTGCCCTCTGTCGGGCGGTATGTGACCTCCTCACGAATCTGTCTGATATTGTCCACGCCGTTGTTTGACGCTGCATCTATCTCTATGACATTCATGGATGAGCCCTCAGTGATTGCCCTGCACGACGGGCATTCGCCACACGGGCTTCCGTCTACAGGATGCTCACAGTTGACTGCCTTTGCAAATATCTTGGCCACAGTGGTCTTTCCCGTACCTCTCGTACCGCAAAATAAATAGGCATGCCCTATTCTGTCAGCTTTTATCTGATTTTTCAGTGTTGTTACAATGTGTTCCTGTCCCTTTACGTCCTCGAACTCCTGTGGACGGAACTTACGGTATAGGGCCTGATAAGACACGCCTTTTCACCTTCCTTATATCTAATATTGCTGCTTAATCTCCGAAGCAGATGCCGGTGCGCTTTGCTTCCTTGATCATCTGGCTCTTTGGATCTACAGTCTTAAGCTTTCCTGCCACGTCGGCAAGCGGAACCCTCTTTGTCTGTCCGTTTACCATGGCTATCATGCAACCGTAATCCTCATCCATGATGGCCTTTGCTGCTGCTGAGCCAAGACGTGTACAAAGCACTCTGTCGTAAGGGCATGGGCTGCCGCCTCGCTGTGTATGTCCCGGCACTGCCACTCTGACCTCAAGACCGAGTCTTTCGCTGATGCGATCTGCAACCTCGTATGATACTGACGGGTATTTGCTCTTTGCAAGCTTCTTCTTGTATTCCTTTTTGGAAAGGGCTGCATCCTCCTTGGAGATGGCTCCCTCTGCTACTGCAAGAATGGTAAAGCCCTTGCCCTCCTTTGTTCTCTTGTGGATGGCATCTACGACCTTGTCAATATCGTATGGTATCTCAGGAAGCAGAATGATGTCTGCACCGCCCGCAACACCTGCGTACAGTGTGAGCCAGCCTACCTTGTGGCCCATAACCTCAACGATAAATACACGGTTGTGGGATGCTGCTGTGGTGTGGATGCAGTCGATTGCATCTGTAGCTATATTGATCGCGCTCTGGAAGCCAAAGGTCACATCTGTGCCGTAGATATCATTGTCGATTGTCTTTGGCAGATGAATGATATTAAGTCCCTCTTCCCTGAGAAGATTGGCTGTCTTTTGTGTGCCGTTTCCGCCCAGGATAACGAGACAGTCAAGACCAAGCTTCTTGTATGTGTTTTTCATGGCTGCGACCTTGTCCAGTCCGTTCTCATCCGGCACTCTCATAAGCTTAAAAGGCTGTCTTGATGAGCCGAGTATTGTGCCGCCCTTTGTCAGGATGCCCGAAAAATCCTTTGATGTGAGTATTCTGTAGTTCTCATATATGAGTCCCTTGTACCCGTTCTCAAAGCCGTAAATCTCAAGCTCGTCGACATTGTGTGCCAGCGCCTTTACCACGCCTCTCATGGCTGCGTTAAGTGCCTGGCAGTCTCCTCCGCTGGTAAGCATTCCAATTTTCTTCATTGCTGCTTCCTCCTTATGCATTATTATGATTGTCTTTTATTATGCTAATCCCTGTACTCCTTATCCTTCTCCTCCTCGCGGAGCCTATCCTCCTCATTCATGAGCTTTCTGAAAATACGCTCAAAAATAAACTCATAGGTGAGTGCTGCGCCGACAGGAAGTATGAAAATGAGTGGAATAATAATCCATGCAAGTATAAGTGATACCACAAGTATCACTATGACCAATAATGTCCACGGCAGGTTGGCGATAAGAATGAGTATTGTATTCTTAAGGGTTATCTTTGTGACCTGCTCAAATCGTGAAATATACGCTGATGTGTATATGGCCCAGGCTGCGGCGATAAGTGCCATTATGATGAACACGATGGAGAAGGTTCCCCACTGATTGCCTGTCTTAAGACCTGACCACGTAATATAAATATCTCCCAAAAGCACGATAAGTATTATAAGCTGTACCAGCCATGCCTTGGTGGCCTGCTTGAAATTTACCTTAAACGCATGCCAGTAGCCTCTCCACACATAGCCCTCATCGTGATGGATGACACGGCGCGATGTATCGTAAAGTGCTGTGGATGCCGCTCCTATTGTAAAAACAGGTATGCATGATATGATCCAGCAAAAGCTCAAAATAACCATATCTACCAGTTTGTTTAATGCTCTGAAAAATTTGTTGTCTATGTTGAAAATGCCCATAATGCCCTCCTATATCCTGTGGTGCTCTCTGTTTTGTTCTCTCTTTTTCTCATAGCGTTCTTCACGCTGCCTCTTCCTCTCCTCAGGTGTGAGGCGTTCCTTTTTCCTGCCGATATAGATATTCCACTTAAGATATGCCTCCTGGGCATTTCTTGACTTGTAGATGATATTTTTCTCCTCGCCTACTATATCCGTGATGCTGTACCAGCCTTTATCGTACATGAACTCTGACTGCTTATCATCGAAGTCCTTGGTTCCCAGCACAAATTTGTGTATTGCATGCTGCTGTCCCATGTAATCCTGTCCTCCTTGTTGTAATTTTATTTTATAGCCACCTTGTCCAGTACATAGTCAACTGCCTGCCTAAGGTGCTTATCCTTCTCATACTGCTCAGTTTCCTTAAGCTTTAAAGCTTCTTCTCCGGTGAACATATCACGCAGTACCACCCGGTGATGCTCTACCGGTATATATGACACCTTGTCCTCAAACACAGGCTTGAGCACATAGTATGGCACCGCCTTTTCTCTCTTAGATGCCGCAAGCGATACTATGTTGTCAACCACGCATACGCCAAGGGTTTCACTATATATAATCTGTTTCTTTTGAAACATGCTTTTACCTCCGTATTTACATACACATCTATAATATCACAGACAGCGTTCTTTTTCAAAAACATTTTATCTGGCATTTATTTTTTTATCTTTCTGGTCATAGAAATGTGGTCAGACGCATGTATACTTTTGTCATCGGCTGTACATTTGTGATGCGGCAGTCACCTGTAACATACGCTTTCATAATTCCTTAGCCTAGTGGGAGTAAATGCCGCCTCAAACAGAGTTTATCAAGCGCAAAAAATCAAACGCGCTATTTACATTTGTCACATGCTCCGTGCTGTGTTGCTTGAACGAGTATTTTTTGCGCTCACTTTTGTTTGATGCGGCATGTAACCCCCACACGGCACGTCATAAATCAAGCGTATGTCACAGGTGACTGCCACACCACAAGTGTACCGCCACAAATGAACATAAAAAATCAAGCAAAAAAATTTGGAGGATATATGAAGAAAGCAGCCGTTTTTAACGATTTGTCCGGCTTTGGAAAATGCTCTCTGACCGCCGCAATTCCGGTACTGTCCGCGCAGGGCGTACAGTGCTGTCCCATGGCATCAGCAGTGCTGACAAACCAGACAGGATATGAATATCATAAATGCACAGACCTGACAGCCATGATTAAGGACTACATCGACAACTGGCAGAAAAATAATGCCCATTTTGACGGCATTTACAGCGGTTTCATGACAGGCTCAAAGCAGATTGAGCTTTTTATGGATTTTTTGGATGTATTTTATGAGGAAAACACGATGCTGCTCGTGGACCCTGTGATGGGCGATGACGGCAGAACCTACGGCATATACTCTGCCGCTCTTTTGGATGGCATGAAGGCGCTTTCCAGGAAGGCCGATGTCATCACACCAAATCTGACCGAGGCATGCCTTTTGGCAGACTATGATATCGAGAAGGTTTACAGTGACACGAGAAAGGATGTGCTCCTGCCTCTTGCGACAGAGATAAGTGAGAAGCTGCGATGTCTGTCCGGCAAAAATCAGGATGTAATCATCACCGGTATCAAATGCAGGGATGATAAGTCACCCTTTATCTACAATCTCGTGACCACCGCAAATGGTACTACAACCCACAGATCACACTTTTTCGACGTGAGCTTTTCCGGCACCGGCGATCTGTTTGCATCTGTTATATGCGGAAGCAGGCTGAACGGATTTTCCACAGAGGAGGCCGCAGAGCGCGCCGGAAAATTCCTGTATGACAGCATCGCGGATACCATGAATGATGACACCGCACCGAATGACGGAGTGAATTTCGAGAAGTTTTTGCGGGAGCTGATGTGATGTTTATGTGATTCTTATCACCCTTTGCAGAAAATTTATCGGATTATCAATTGAGCTCTTAAATCAGGCTTAACACAACACAAAGGAGAACCCGGTTGGACAAGAAGATTTTTCACATTGGAGGAGACTAAATAATGGCTGATATAATCTATACATACAAGAACGAGGTTTATGCAAATATCACAAATAAATGTGACTGCGCTTGTACATTCTGTATACGCTCTCAGAAGGATGCCATTGGCGATGCAACAACGCTCTGGCACAAAGTTGATCCGACATACGACGAAATAATCGCCGCAATTGATGCTTTTGTTTTTACAGGATATGAGGAATTCGTTTTCTGTGGATATGGTGAGCCGACATGTGCTCTTGAAATGCTAGAGAAAACAGCTAAATATGTGAAGGAAAAGTATAAGCTTCCTATCCGCGTAAACACTAACGGACTAGGCAATCTCTATCACGGAAGGGATATCGTACCAGAGCTTGCTGAGTATATTGATTCGGTTTCCATAAGCTTGAATGCTGCAAATGCCGAGGAATACAATAAGGTCACAAGACCATCCTTTGACAATGCTTATGAGGCTATGCTGGATTTTGCTGAGGAATGCAACCGCATGATCAAGCATACACAGCTTTCCATCGTGGATGTACTCCCTGAGGAGGATATTAAGACCTGTCAGCAGATTGCTGATGAGAGGGGTATTCATCTGAAGATACGTCATTTTTCGAATTAGGAATAGAGTAAAAAATACCCATTTTCCATTATAGAATATAGTTATAATGGAAAATGGGTATTTATATTGCTTCATTGTCAGTTAAGAACTTCTCCTTTATTCACTATCCTTCTCCCTTTCTTTTTTCATCTTCATAAACATATTATCCCATTCAGTTTCATCGACCCACTCGTCATCAGATGCTATCATAGCCTTGCCTGCTTAGCTTCCATTGTAAAGAAATTAGTCATGTTGCACTATCTCTCAATCTTACCCCAAAAATAATTGCAGATACCATCAATATTCCCGTAAGTCCATAGTACACTATTCGAATACTAAATATATTCAAAAGTCCTCCAACAATAAGAGAGCCTACTGTTCTTGAAATAAGAATTGTAAATCTTGCTGTCGTGAAAGTCCTTCCTACTATCTCCGGGCTGCTTTCCACCTGTATTTCGGTCTTAAATCCCAGCGGGCAGAATGTTGATGTCATACCAACAAGTCCTGCTCCAATAAAATACATCCAAATATTTGGTGAAATTCCTATCATTAAATAACTTAATGCTGCTGTAAAAAGTCCTAACGAAATTATGTTTTCGGGCTTTAATTTCTTTATTTTTCCAAGAATAAATGCTGAAGCCACCATCATTCCTAAACCTTCAACCATATTTCCAATTCCATACCAAGCTGATGACATTTTAAGGGTATCTTCTATCATCGTAATTTCAAGTGGTAATGCAATTCCTATGCATAGCATAAAAATATTCCAAAAAATTACAGTAGACAATATTCTCTCTTTTTGAAATATCTTAATATAGGTTCTCCATATTCCTTTTTTCCTATATATCTTTATATCCTTTTCCTCTGTACACTTTATGTCCTGCATACAATTCATTTGTATGAAACCATAAATTACTGCTGATATAATATACAATAATATATTGATTACTAGATTTATTCCAATATCGAATTTTGCAGCCAGAAATGATGCACAAATTGGTCCCATAATTAGTGATGCTGAATCAACAACATTCATTACCGAAGCCATCTTAAATATTTCTTCCTTAGAAAACACATCAACCATTAGCGCACTTGACGTACTGTGCTCAAATTCTAAAATTAAATTCATCAAAAAAGTAGTAAGATAAATACTCCAAACACTTCTATTATTTAACAATACTAAACAAATTACAGCCTTTATAAAACCAGAAATTATCATCAATCTCTTTTTGTTATACCGGTCAATCATCTCACCCAGCATCAACATTACAAATGCTGGGAGAAATTGTGATACAAAAAATCCTCCGATTACAGCTACGGACTCTGTCATGTTGTATAAATAAATTACAATTCCTACATCGTAAACATATCCTGCAAAACCTGACAGAAATTTTGCAGTTGATAACATTGTAAGATTTTTATAAATACTCATATTTTCTTTATTTGTCATATATAAGATTCCTCACACATCAAATGGGCTGCCATTTGACAGCCCTTTGATTTAACTAATACTCTTTGAAGTTACCTAAGCCATATACTTCCGTATAGCTTTCTGATTTTTGACCGGTCTGTGCACTTGCCAACATCATCTTTTCATTCCTCCTCTCAATTAAACTATATTTATGGTTATCTTCCTGGTAAATTACAGGAATAGTGCCATCTAATGAGTAACAACACATAATTAATGCCATAGATTTAAATATTCACTTGTATTTTTATTTATTTGGCTAAATTTATTTTCTCCAAGCTCTGGGTACTCTACTAAAATCCAAAATATTTTTTCCATTGCTTTTTTCCACTCACTGCAATAAGGATATTTTGCCTTCACATCATTCGTCACTTGAAAAGTCTCTCCTCTACAACGTCCACCACACAGAAACTTTATATTACATTTCGCACAGTCTTCATTTATCTGAGAAATATTTAATGTTTGAAATTCTTTTCTTATATCTGATTTTTCATACTTTTCTTTAAAATCTTCGTCAAAAATGTTACAAAACTCAAACTGTCCATCGTATAAATTTAGGCATGGATATATGCCTCCATCTGGAGCTATCGTCAAAGTTATTACTCCAGCTCCACAGGCAACCATTTTTTGTGAAAAACGTGCTCCCATAACCAATCCCATAAATGAAGTTTCATCCAAGACATCTATAATATCAGGTCTTTTTTTTATTAGCTTGTACATTATATCCACAAATTCGTCTAATGGCACCCTCTCCATTTGCCCCACAGCTCTCCCCATATTCATAAGTGAAATCAATCTTACTTTTTTAATATTGTTGTTTATTGCAAAATCAAAGTACTCTTCTAATTTATTAATATTTCCTCTGTGATACACTAAATTTGTTTGTATATCTACACAATATTTATTTAATAATCTTATTGCCGATATTACACTATCCCATGTTCCTTTGCCTCTCACAAACTCATGACTCTCTCTATCTGTGCCATCCAAAGATATTTGCACATTTATATTATTTTTCTTTGCCATCCTTGCAAATGCCTCGTCTACCAAAGTACCATTTGTGGATAAGCCAACTTTGAATCCTAATGATCGTGCATATTCCACTAACTCTGGAAATTTTTCTCCACACAATGGTTCTCCACCCAAAAAAGATAATCCCTTTTCTTTTTCATCCATGATTAAAAGACATCTGTCCAATGCTTTCTTAGCTTTATCCAAAGACATGCTTTCAAGATTTTGATTGGGCATATCAGCTACACAACAATGCCTGCATCTTAAATTACATCTCATTGTTTGTAAAAATGTAATCTTATTTGGTTTTAATACTTTTCTATTTGTTACTACATTCCCCTTTAATGTCGAATGTAAAACATTACTTTCTTCCAGTGGTAAAAAGAATTTGTTAATTTCCTCTACTTGTTCTTTTTCCGATTTTCCATAAAGTTTCTGTGCCACTTTAACTTTATCACCGTTTTTTCTCATTTCCTCTAATGCTTTAAATCCAGTTTCTGTGACCGCAATCCAAAATGGAACATTTGGAAAAATAACTATTCTATTTTTTCCTCTAACTGAAAATGTTTCGTAATCTTCAAGTACCAACTTATCTTTCTGCATTACATAAATGTTTCCTTCCGAATACTATTATTTTATATTTTTATAATCAACGATTACTTTCATTTGAAATAATACTCTTACTAAAACAAAAAGACCATAGCAAATCCGTTTAATTATGATTAACCGAATACGTTATGGTCTTTTATAATAATTTTAGCAATACTTATAACATTATTTTTTTATGAAAGGACAACCATTATGAAATTTTCTAAATTAAAAAAACATTTATTAATTGGCATACTTTTATGTTACATCATTTCAACAACAAAACCTTTAAATCCAAATTCATCATCATATATTAATAATACATCAGATGAATGCGAAAATGATATTGAACTCTTATATGATTTAGAAAATCCTTATTAATCAAATTGTTCATATCTTCTTTTTATTATTTCAAGGTTTCTTTTATTTTCAGGATAAGCCTGACAAAGCTGATATGCAGTCCAGATATACAGCTTTGCCAGACGCTTTTCTTCATCATTTTCTTTTATTTGCAGGCTGCATCCAATATTATAATAGAAATTGTAAAGATAATTCATCTTATTTTCTGCCAGCCCTCTTTTTATTGCTTTAAAGCAAATTTCCATACTTTTCTCATGTTCTCCCATTACCCCAAGAATATTCGAATAGCCTATATAAATCAAATATATCGGTTTAGTATCATTTACCATATCAGCACGCTCAAAATATTTTATCAAGTTTTCATAAAAGACGCAGGCCTTATCCAGCTTTCCTAAAAGCTTATAAAAAATAGCGATTTCATGTAAAATAATAATCTCTGTTTCACGATAAATTCTGTTCATATTAAATTCTTCTGTATTAATATTTCCACATGTGTATGACCAAGCCTCCTCAAGTTTTTCAATAACCTGTCTTTCATTAATCATTCCCTGCTCATATTGGATAATTGTTTCCACCCATTGCAGATACTGTCGGTTTTCAAAATAATCCAAATTGAAATTATTATTTTGAATAAGGTTGTTTTTTATTCTCTCTGCTTCTTCCCAATCATGCTGTTCAATCGCTTTATTCAGCTTTTCACTCTCATCTTCGACTTCTAAAAGACTTGTTTCCAACTGAAAAATGAATGTACTGCCCTTTTCCCCCATCTTTTCCATAAGGCGCAAAAATTTACTATCTGAAGGATCAATTTTCCCGCTTTCATATCTGGAAAGAGTTACAGGATCACATACCGACTCAGAAAGTTCCTCTTGAGTTATTCCAAGCGACTTTCTAGTATATTTTATAATTGCTGACTTGCTGTATTCTCCCATAAATTTAATCCCTCTTTTGTAAATTTTCCGTTCTCTCCCATTGCCATAAGTTTTAATGCCAGTTGTAAATTTTCATTTGTTTTCTTAGCTATTCCAAGTCTTGCACAAATGATTTCTTTTAATTCTAAAACCTCATATAAACAATCGTATTCATAATTTTCAATCAATACTTTTTCAGCCTGCAGGATAAGCTCATAACTTGCGCCATAATTATAAGCTTCAAATTCACATTGTGCCAAGCGATATAGTATACAAGGATAATATTCTTTCCATTTTTCTTTTCCTGCTGGTCTTTGCTCCATTTGATTTTTTAACATGCGAAAATAGGTACAGGCATCCTTCTTCTTTCCGTCTATATATAGAAATTTCCCAATCAAATAAAGCAACTCTGTCTCTGTATTAGTCAATAAAATATCCGTCTGATTTGCTACATTAGTTTCACTGCATTCCGTACATTTCAAAGCCTGCTCAAAAACATTGATTGCATCACTATATTTTTCTTCTCGTCCGAGAATAAGTCCCTTTTTAAGAAGAATATATTGTCTGTGCAGACGTTCCTTTTCCTGAACCTGTTTTTCATACTCCTGCAAGGCTTCCCGGCAAGCCTGAACATCTCTTTTTTCATATAATAATTTTTCAATTTGCGCACGCTTCATACTATATTCAAATTCCTGATCAGATGCAACAAATTCATATTTAGACGGCTGAAACCCAAGCCGTTCCAAAAGTGCATCCATCAAAAATTTATCCGGTATTCGTTCATCTGATTCATACCTTGACAATGCCATTACTGTACATAGTCCACGGCATACTTTCTGCTTTGAAAGCTTTTGTTTTTCCCTGTTTTCACGAAGTATTCTGCCTAGTGTATTATTTTCCATTTTGCTCCATAGTGTTCTGAATGTTCTAAGTCACCAACAACCAGTTCAACTGGTAGTTTGATTAACCCTCTAAAGGGCTATGTTACTGCTCTTTTAAATAATTTTGTACTGCTTCATCTTTTCCCTTTTTTTCATAACCTTTTTTCATAATATATTATGGTTTTGATTATATTGTTATTACATGGTATGTGCAAGCTTTAGATAAAAAGTATATTAATCAAAAAACATTCGGGGGATAACATAGTATCACTGCACTATAGATACTCCCCAAGCATTTCACTAACACAATCTCTTATATTCAGTGCGGTTTTCCTTGCCATTGTCATATTTAATCCAATTTTTTGGGCAACCGCGAGAATATCATCCAGTTCCGGATTTACACCATTTCCATTTACCGTGGTAGCATGCTCCCCACCGATTGAATTACTGTAGGTGAGGTCATACGCCGGTGACAATTTCCAGCTACATTCATCTTCATCATACAGATAAGTAAAATTCTTCGAATGGTCATCCCTGTTATGCGCATACACATTAAAGCACATAAGTCTATACAATTTTTCACATTCTTCCATAGATTTGGTAAGCTGGAGTGTAAGCTGCATCAGAATATCATAATCGAGATTTGGTATTCTGTGAGATGTTTCTAAAAGCCCGGAAACTGATCTATCTTTGGTATAAAAACTTTTTTCTCCAAAGGCAGTGAAAAAGGGCTTATGGAAAATCCATTTGCCAGCCAGTTACTGTCATACTCAAACGCAGCCAGACGATTTTGGTACAAAGCAATCGTTCCGATGAGTCTTTCATGATAAAAGACTTCCAGCTTATTTAGTCTGTTCATTAATTACCTCCTCGATAGACGCAAAAGGCACATTATTAAACAAGTCTTCAAGTTCGTTCTCCACATCAAGAGCTATAGCAATTTTGGTCAAAGATTGCAGGGATATCTCGCCGCTCTGCTCAAATCGCTTAAGTGAACCAAGACTTACACCTGACCTTGCAGCTAATTGCTTTTGAGTGATTTTCTTTCTTTTGCGCAAGCGTACTATTTTTTGTGCAATGTCGTTATTTATTTCTGTCCATGTTTTTTGATATAAGTTAATCATGCTAATATATTATCCCTTTTTGGCATTTTTATCAAGATATAACTAATATATTATCCCTAAATATTCATAACTCCAAAACCCAAAAATGTAAAGGTAAATAGTAACCCGAGAATCCAAAAACAAAGGAAAAGTTTATGGTATTTAAAGAATCAATTGAATTATATGCAAAAAGACACCGCAGGGGTGTCTTTTTCGCTATCATAATATACTTTATTAATCTTTGAAAAGATCAGTTGAGTAATATCTGTCTCCGCTGTCAGGAAGAAGTGCTACTACTGTCTTGCCCTTGAACTCCGGTCTCTTGGCTACCTCGATTGCTGCATAGAGAGCTGCTCCTGAAGAAATACCTACAAGTACACCCTCTTCTTTTGCGATAATCTTGCCGTACTCAAATGATGCCTCATTTGATACAGGGATAATCTCATCATATACCTCTGTATTTAATGTGTTTGGTACGAAGCCTGCTCCGATTCCCTGAATCTTGTGTGCTCCGGCTTTTCCTGTTGAAAGCACTGCTGATGTCTCAGGCTCCACTGCGACAATCTTTATATCAGGATTCTTGCTCTTTAAGTACTCACCTGTTCCTGTGATTGTTCCGCCTGTTCCGACTCCGGCTACGAATGCGTCTACCTGTCCGTCTGTATCGTTCCAGATCTCAGGACCTGTTGTCTTTCTGTGTGCCTCCGGGTTTGCAGGGTTCTCAAACTGCTCCGGAATGAAGCTGTCAGGAATCTGCTCATGAAGCTCCTCTGCCTTGGCGATGGCTCCCTTCATACCCTTTGTACCGTCTGAAAGCACGAGCTCTGCGCCATATGCCTTGATGATGTTTCTTCTCTCGATGGACATTGTCTCAGGAAGAACGATGATAATCTTATATCCCTTTGCTGCTGCGATTGCGGCAAGTCCGATTCCTGTATTTCCTGATGTTGGCTCGATAATTGTTGAGCCCGGCTTGAGCTTTCCGTCTCTCTCTGCCTGCTCAATCATCTCTTTTGCGATTCTATCCTTTACTGATCCTGCCGGGTTGAAGTACTCAAGCTTTGCAAGAAGTCTTGCCTCAAGTCCGTATGCCTTCTCTACGTGTGTAAGCTCTACGAGCGGTGTATTTCCAATAAGTCCTAATGTTCCCTGATAAATGTTTGACATGTTTGTGTCCTCCTTGATGTCATTGTAATGTTAATGCTTTGTTTTAATCTCCTATATTCATACTGTATTTGTATGAATTAATTATTGATATAAATATACCCCATGAATCCCTATCTGTCAACAGGAATTTATGGGGTTTTTAATTTTTTATCTCAGGCAAACAGATCATCCATCATAACAACCGACTGCAGCTCCTGCGAATACGAGTTTTCCACTACACCATAGGTTGTAATAAGTGTTGGGTATATCGCATACTTTGTACCGTAAACCACTCTCAGATCACTTATTTTATTCCTAATGCTCCTGTCCACTTTCTCCGTTATGGTATATTCTGACTGCGAATATTTCATCTCGCACAAATTAATCACCTGATCTTTTCTGGCAATCAGCATATCAATCTGTGAGCCGAAAATGCCATTATCAGGATCTGATTTGCAGTACCACGAATTTACCTCTGTCAGCACGCCAGAAATACCCAATTTAAACTTAATCTGATCTACATGCTCCATGCACACTCTTTCAAACGCCAGCCCCAGCCACGTATTCACTGCGGGCGTATTAATCTGGTTCGTCCAAAAATGCTCATCTGTCGGTTCTGATTTCAAAAATTTGAAATAAAACAATGTAAAGCAATCCATCAACTGGTATATCGCATTTTTCTTTTTCATCCCAAATGCATTGTACTTGCGAATAAATCCACAGCTTTCAAGCTCTTCAAGCTTCGTTGTCAAATCTCCCGAATTAGGGATTTTGGTCGCTGTGATGATTTCTTCTCTTGTCATTCCAACCTTTTTAGTCCCAAGAGCTTCTATTATTTTTACATAGTTCTCCGGTTTTTTGAATACAGAAGCATATAAATACTTAAATTCATCGCGCAGGGGCGCATCCTTTTCAAACAATATACTATCAATATTCTGCGAAAGGCTTAATCCCTTTTTCAAAAATCCCCAATAGTAAGGTACTCCGCCAAAAATCATATAATACTGCAATATCTGATTTCTGTTTAATGCCAGCCCGGCAGCTTTTACATACGCTTCACACTCCCTGAGGCAGAATGTGCGCAGATGTATCTGCTCTGTCAATCTGTTATACAATCCGCCTTTGTTGTGTACGACCTTTGAGAGCATCCATGATGTGGCTGACGCGCACACTATAAGGACTATATCTTTCCTTGCAGAAGCAAATCCATTCCAGAAATTCTCCAAAGCAACCATAAGATCACTCTTTTGAGTGTCCATCCACGACAGCTCATCAATAAATATTATTTTCTTCTTTTCACTCGACAATCTTATGACATCCTTTAATGCTTCAAATGCCTCAAGCCAGTTTTTGGGCTGCTTTTTCATATCATACCCTGCATCTTTGAGAGATGACGTAAACGCATATATCTGTTCCTTCATTCCTCCCTCTGACAGACCGGCATGCTGAAATGTAAATCTATAGCCAAAGGCCTCACGTATCAGAAAGGTCTTTCCCTCTCTCATTCGCCCGTATACTGCCACAAAATGTGAGCTATCATCATTTTGTATATCATGCAATAAATGTAATTCTTTTTCTCTACCTACAAGCATCCTGCACCTACACCCAAAATATATTATATCGTTATACTTTTCTTAATCTCTGTTTTTTATACACTTTAAGTAAAGTATAACGGTATTTTGGACAAAAAACAAGTCAAAACTCAAATATACTCTTCTTAATCTTATAAAAAATAGTAGATTAAGAAGAGTATACGTTGTTTCGTTGCAATATCTATGTGTTATTACACATTAAGCTCGTGATTCCAAATGGTCTAAAATCATATTGGTAGAATAGTTACATAAAATTAAAAATAAAAGTGCAATTTTGCACTATCCAGCTTGACAAAGTGCATTTTTTGCACTATTCTATATTCAGAGGTGCAAGCATGGGAGAATTAAAATCTTTACGAATTGAGAGAAAATTAACACAAAATCAAGCTGCGGATATACTCGGAGTTTCTTTGCGTTCATACAAATCTTATGAAAATGATGAAAAAAAGGCAGATAGCATAAAGTACAAATATATGATTGAAAAAATATCTGAAATTAATCCTATTGATGAAGAAAATGGTATAGTAGATATTGATTATATAAAAAGAAAATGCTCAGATGTATTTGATAAATATAATGTTAATTTCTGTTATCTGTTTGGCTCATACTCAAAAGGAAAGGCAAAACCAACCAGCGATGTTGATCTTTTAATTTCGACAGATGCGACCGGACTAAAATTCTATGGATTAGTGGAGGATATAAGAACTGCACTTCACAAAAAAGTTGATGTACTTGATATAAATCAATTGAAAGATAATTTTGAGCTGACACAGGAAATACTAAAAGATGGAATAAAAATATATGGATAATGTTAAGAATGATGTTTATTATATTAAAAGGTTGAAACAGGATTTAGAATTTGTTGTTACACATATGAAAAATGTTGATATTGAAGAACTTAATGCAAATGAAATCCTTCTTGATTCCATGTTATTTCGTATGATTCAAATATCTGAGAATGCAAAAAAATTGTCAGAGGAATATAAACTCCACAGAGGAAACGTTCCATGGAATGCAATCTATGGATTGAGAAATCGTATAGTCCACGATTATGGAAATGTAGATAGGAAAAGACATCGATGAAGTTGAAAATATTTCCTCTATCGTAAGTGCCATGGTGGAGCAGCGTACTTCTCTTGGACTTAGCCAGAGAGAGCTTGCTGCAATGTGTGGTATTCCACAATCATCCGTAGCTCGAATCGAATCCTGCAAAACAACACCAAACCTCGGAACACTGCTTAATATTTTTCAGCATCTCGGTTTACAGCTTACAGTAAGACCTGCAAAACCTACTATTTGAAATCAATGAAACTCCCATACTTACATGCATCATCAACGTACTAATTTAATAGAGCAGACGGCATTTTAGTTATGCTGTCTGCTCTATTATAATATATTCGCGACTATTCAAAAGTCCTGCTAATTTACCATCATCTTTTCAATTGTTCCACCGCACAGTACGTGCCCATCCTGATAGAATACCGCTGCCTGCCCCGGTGTCATGGCGCGCTGCGGCTCGTCAAATACGCATTTTATCATGCCGTTTTCCATAGGTGTGAGTGTACAGTCAGCTCCCCTGTGAGAGTAGCGTACCTTTCCTATGCTGCGGGTGTCCGGTGTGATGTGCTCCTGTGCCATATAGTTTATATCGCTGATATAACAGGTGTCTGAGAAAAGTGACTCATTTGTGCTGATTACGACCTCATTTGTTGCCGGACGCAGCTCCTTCACGAATAAAGGTGTTGCGGCTGTAATTCCAAGCCCCTTGCGCTGTCCGATAGTATAGTGGATGAGGCCCTTATGACGGCCGAGAATATTGCCCGATTCATCCACGAAATTTCCCGGCTCATAGGTTTTGCCTGTCTCATTTTCGATGAATGAGGCATAGTCGTGATCCGGCACGAAGCATATGTCCTGGCTGTCGCTCTTGTGCGCTACCGGCAGACCTGCTTCCTCTGCGATACGGCGGATTTGTGGCTTTTCATACTCTCCCACAGGCATCAGCGTGCGACGTAGCTGCTCCTGAGTCAGATTGTAAAGCGCATATGTCTGGTCCTTTTCCGCTGTGACTGAGTTGGCTATGGTGTATCTGCCGTTTGGAAGCTGTGCTATGCGGGCATAATGGCCTGTTGCTATATAGTCTGCTCCTATCTCGAGCGAGCGGTGAAGCAGCGACTCCCATTTCACATAACGGTTGCAGGCGATACACGGATTTGGCGTGTATGCACGCTCATATTCGGACACGAAATAGTCTATGACGTATTTCTTGAAATCAGCCTTGAAGTTCATCACATAATACGGAATATCAAGCACTGCTGCCACTCGTCTGGCGTCCTCCACTGCGGATAGCCCACAGCAGCCGCCCTCCTGTGATTGTTTAAATACGTCCTCGTCCTGCCATATCTGCATTGTGACTCCGATGACGTCGTATCCCTGTTCCTTTAATAAATATGCCGCTACTGACGAATCCACTCCGCCCGACATTCCTACTACAACCTTCTTTTTCATTAATAGTCTTCCTCAGGCGCCTCTTCCTTCTCGCTGATATCGTTTACAGGCTTCTCAAGTCCCTCGATCTTGATGCCGTTTTTCTCTGCGTAATCCCAGAGTGCTGCATGGATTGCCTCCTCTGCGAGAAGTGAGCAGTGTACCTTTACAGGTGGAAGTCCGTCAAGTGCCTCCATAACTGCCTTGTTTGTAACCTCAAGCGCCTCCTGGATTGTCTTGCCCTTTACGAGCTCTGTTGCCATACTGCTTGTTGCAACTGCTGCACCACATCCGAAGGTCTTGAATTTGGCCTCCTGAATAATGCCGTTGTCATCTATATCCAGATACATTCTCATGATGTCTCCGCACTTTGCGTTTCCTACTGTGCCGACACCACTTGGATTCTCCATCTCTCCTACGTTTCTTGGATGGTTAAAATGGTCCATTACCTTTTCACTGTATGCCATGTCCTTAGTTCCTCCTAATTTTCATGTATATATTAATGTTGTGATAGTCACTATAATTTCTGACCTGATCATTTATGCCTCAGATTTGCCGTTTTTCTTTACGAAATCCTCGTATAACGGTGACATGCTTCTGAGCCTTGCTATGATTTCCTTTAACTTGTCCACTGTATAGTCGATATCCTCAAGAGTGGTCTTCTCTGATAATGTAAGACGCAGTGAGCCGTGTGCTATCTCATGTGGCAGTCCTATTGCAAGGAGCACATGTGATGGGTCGAGTGAGCCTGATGTGCAGGCTGAACCTGAGCTGCCGCATATGCCTGCCTGGTCAAGCAGGATAAGCATTGACTCTCCCTCGATAAATCTGAAGCAGAAGTTTGCATTGTTTGGCAGTCTGTCTGTTCTGTGTCCATTTAAGCGTGTATATGGGATCTCGCTTGTCACTCTCTCGATGAGGTGGTCTCTGAGCTTTGTCTCATATGCGCTGCGCTCTGCCATGTTGGCCTTTGCAAGCTCTACTGCCTTGCCGAGTCCTACGATACCCGGCACATTGTGTGTTCCCGCACGTCTCTGGCGCTCCTGTGCTCCGCCGTGGATAAATGAGCGGATTTTTACGCCCTTTCTGATATACATCACGCCGATGCCCTTTGGTCCGTTGATTTTGTGACCGCTGGCGCTGAGCATGTCGATATGCATATCATCTACATTAATCGGAATATGTCCGAATGCCTGAACTGCATCTGTGTGGAACAAAATGCCATGCTCCTTGGCTATCTCTCCGATCTCCTTAAGCGGCTGAATAGTTCCAATCTCGTTGTTTGCCGCCATAACTGAGATAAGGATTGTGTCAGGTCTGATGGCTGCCTTAAGCTCATCAAGCTTGATTTTTCCGTCCTCATCAACACCCACATATGTCACCTCAAAGCCATGCTTCTCAAGCCACTGTGCTGTGTGAAGAATTGCATGATGCTCGATGGCTGATGTGATGATGTGCTTTCCTTTTGCGGCATATGCCTCTGCTGTGGCCTTTAATGCCCAGTTGTCGGACTCGCTGCCGCCGCCTGTGAAATATATCTCATCCTTCTTTGCTCCGATAAGGTCTGCGACCTCTCCTCTGGCATGATCCACTGCTCTTTCTGCCTCATCTGCAAAGCTGTATATAGCTGATGGATTGCCGTAATGCTCTGTAAAGTAAGGAAGCATTGCATCCACAACCTCCGGATATACCTGTGTGGTTGCCGCATTATCCAAATAAATTAATCTGCTCATCTATGATAACCTTCTTTCTTTATATGACATAATTTCCATTCTTCTCGTTCTGCCAGTCTACCAGATCCTGCAATGTGATATTGTCAACCACACCTGAGATTGCATCATTGATCTTCTTGTACACAATAGATGTGACGCACTGCTGCTGTCTGTCGCAGACTATCTCGTCATCCTCTATACATGCTACCGGCGCAAGGCTGCCCTCTGTCTGTCTGAGAATCATACCTACTGTATAGTTCTGCGGTTCCTGCTTCAGCATGTAGCCGCCCTGGGCGCCTCTGACACTTCTGACGTAGCCCGCCTTGTTTAAAATGGATATAATCTGTTCAAGATATTTGTCTGAAATATCCTGTCTCTTCGCTACATCCTTCAGGCTGATGGGTGAACCATTGTTGTTCTCTGCAAGATCCATCATGAGGCGAAGAGCATAACGTCCTTTTGTTGAAATTTTCATTTATAGCACCTCTGTTTCATTTCCTACTGTTTTACTATACATTCAGAAATCGCCTTTGTCAAGCCGAAAAACAGAAATCATTTCATTTGTCAGGCTTAATTCCTCTAGGGATGTAGGTATTTCTTCTCTTGACACCCATTTTGCCACCGAAAGCTCCTGCATGTCAACCTCAATCTCATCTGTTCCGTCAACTTCACAGAAATATCCCGCAAGTATATTGTCGGTAAAGCCCCACGGCTGCGATTTGTAGTATCTGATGTTTTTCACACGCAGTCCTGTTTCCTCCATGACCTCACGGCGTACGGTCTCCTCAAGCGACTCACCTATCTCGTTAAAGCCTGCCACAAGTGCGTACTTTTTATACTCTCTGCCATTGTATTTTGTCAAAAGCAGCTTATCTCCATTGGTAACTCCCACTATCACAGCCGGATTGATGCGCGGGTAAACCATGTTGCCACAGACCGGACATCTGAGCATGCGCTCCACGTCGTCCTCTACCAGCCTGTTGGCGCATCTGCCGCAGAAATGGTTCTTATCATACCAGCCATCCAGATGAAATCCCGTTATCGCGGCAAGCACGTACTCCTTCGGTGCCGCGCTGCGCATATAGTGCCGGTTTATGAATTTGCCACCTGTTACTTCCAGTATATGCATTTTGTCAGCATGTGACAGTGCCACCCTGAAAAATGCAGTATCGTCAAGTGTAAACAGATACTGATATTTAGCGTTGGGGCATTCTGCTTTTATATCCTCATATCTTGGAAAGCTTATCTGATGAATATCCTGATTGGATTCGTCAGCAGGCTTGTCCGATGCCTGCTGCACAAGAAGCTGTCCCCTGCTAAAAAAAAGGACCCTGCTGTCCGGGTCCGGCTGTATGTTTTTGTATGTTATGTCCCACGTATGTGGTGCAATGTCCTGAATCATTGTATGCCTCGATTTTCCTTTTTTCGTGCGTATAAACCGTGCCACTACAACCGAAAATTCGCCTCTTTTTATACGCTAAAAATCCGAGCGCCTCGCTTCGAACCATCACAACAGACGTTACCTCCACAGTTAACTCCCTCCAGGCTGCCTCGCGTCACATGAAAGCTTCTACTTAGTGCTGCTGTGTTCCCACCCTGACACGGTTCATAGATTTCCATTGCGCAAGACCCAGACGTCAACGCCACTTATGGAGGGCAGCTCCACCGCTTAAGCCCTCTACGAAGCATCACCCCAACTATAGCGGATTGTTGGTTCAAGGTACCGCTACCACCCCGGCTGCTCGGAGACTTAAGTATACGCTATAATGCAGGGTTTTGTCAAGATTTATTGCAACTTCTTGTGGTATGAGTACGGCACGCAAGCCCCAGGTACCGGACGCGCATACGTACTCTTGCCGTGGCTACGCTACTCTGTTAAGATTCTGTACGGATTATGCATGATGGTTTTCTATGCTTGACGAAACCGGCTTTTATGCGCCGTCCGTGGCGCATAACGCCTTGCCCAGCCGTCCATGGCTGGGCATTTCTGGCTTTCCGGCATAATCCTACAGATTCTAAACATCTTCGCTATGCGCCCCTGCAAGAGTACGTATGCGCGTCCTGTACCCGGGGCTTACGTGCCTTACGTTGTAGTTTTAACGACAAATGGCTTATACTCTGTTTTTTGACCATTTTTTTCAACTACAATAACCAAGTCCTTATACCTGACCGCCTCATTCGAATCCGGGCTAATGTCTAAGGAGTATGATAAATATTCTTTCTTTGCCACTTCATATGTCTCTGAATAATCTGATATCGAATATTGAGTGGTTACATCCTTTAAGCTGAATGTCCATTTCAATTTTTTATCATAGCTTTTGACTTCTTTATATGTGTCTTTCTCCACATTGTACAAAAACTTCACAGAATCATCTGATTTGTAAAATCTTACGTATCTGCCATCTGATGATGCTTCAACGAAAACACACGGATAACCTTGTATCTGTGTCATATCTATTGGTCTGAAATCACAAAATCCCACTAGCTTTTCTTTTTTTAGATTATAAACCCATATTCCAATATAATCATACATTATCACCTTATCCTGATCATAATAGATTATACTTGGCATGGTCGCCTCAAGCTGTACCTCCTCTTTCCCTATTTCCGCTGCCGAAACAGTACATGTAGAATTTCGTTTTATGCCAATTCCAACAACTGCTGTTATACTTATTATTAAAGAAAAACACGCAGCAAATACTACTATTTTACGAATTGTCTTTTTTTTATTTTTGATAACATTTTTTTGATGAGCTTCTATAATATATTGTTCGTCTATGTTTTCCATTACATCAAATATCTTCTCTGCATTCATAAATCAACGCCCCTTTCAACAAGGTAATCATGTAATTTTTTTCTTATCCTCTTTAATGTAACTGAAACATTGTTTTCAGTCATGCCATATCTCTTTGCTATGTCCCTGACGCTGTCAGAATACCAGTAACGACACACAAAAATTTGTCTTTTCTCAGCCGGTATTTCCTTAAGAAAAGAATTAATGTTCTCTAACAGGAACCTGGCATTGCCCTCATCTTCAATATTTTTCGAATCAGTGATTATCTCAGATAATTCATCCAATATTAACGTGAAGCTTCCATTTGTGCGCTTCTTAGCTCTGTTTTTCTTATACAAATTGAATGACATATTTCTGACTATCTTTCCAAGATAAGTCGATAACATTTTAGGTTTGTTTGGCGGAATAGAATTCCATGTATTCAGATATGCATCATTCACACATTCCTCTGCATCCTCAATGTTTCCCAAAATATTCATCGCAATTGATAAACAATATACATTATATTTTTCTGTTGTTGCAGCAATTGCCTGTTCATCACGCTTCCAAAACAATTCAACTATTGCGCTATCATCCATGCTCACTTCCTCCTTTCACTTATATACACAATTTCTTATTCCATTTCTGACACCTGTAGATATTTTTTTCATAAGAAAATGTATATAACGTATATTATGTAGAAGCAAGTTCCATCCATATAGCCGTCTTTACTGCCCTTGAAGCTTGCGCTTCTTTCGCAGCTCTTTGAAAAAGGTAGAAAGCATGGTGCTGCATTCGTCACCGCAGATGCCTATATCTGTCTGCACCTGATGATTAAACTGCTGCATCTGCAGTAGATTGATGATCGAGCCTGCACAGCCTGCTTTCGGATTCATGGCACCTATTACCACTCTGGGAATGCGTGCCTGTACTATTGCCCCGGCACACATCTGACAGGGCTCAAGGGTGACATACATGGTGCATTCCTCAAGACGCCAATCTCCGGTCTTTTTGCTGGCTTTACGGATGGCAGAAAGCTCAGCGTGAGCGAGTGGATTTTTGTCGGTATTTCTGCGGTTGTAACCGCGTGCGATGATTTTGTCACCGGCTACAATTACGCAGCCTATCGGCACCTCATCAAGTGCATATGCTTTTTTTGCCTGTTTTATTGCCTGTTTCATATATTTTTCATCTTGTGTCATATTTGTCTGCTCCATGTGTTATAATCTATTATAATACAATAACTATTCAGAACCACTGAGAACAAGAAAAGCTGATGCGTCATGCTCGCATGTAAGCAGCAGTTTTTCTTGTTCTCAAGGTGGCTCGAATAGAGCCACCCCACACATATGAGCAAAATTAACTGCGTAGCAGTGACAAAGCACGAGCATCGTGCGCTTTTGCGAATGTGCGTGAGGTGGTTTTGAATAATTACATGATACACCAAATGTGAAAGAAGGAAAATATGTTTTTTCAATATGAGACCCCACGCCTGCTTCTTAAGGTATTACGCGCTGATTGTGCCCCGCAGGTTTTGGATTTTTACAATAGGGATAAAGAGCTTTTCGAAATGTATGAAATTGACCGCGTGCCGGACTTTTATACTGTGAAGCACCTGCAGAAGGTGCTCAGATATGAATACAATATGGCTGTCAAATCACAGCTTTTCAGATTTTATGTTTTTCAGAAAGAAAATCCGTGCCGGATTATCGGCACTGTGTGTATACATAATATCGCTCCGGCTTTTTACGGAAGCTGTGAAATTGGCTATAAATTTTCCAGTGAGTTTCACCACATGGGGTATGCCACCGAGGCAGTCGGCTTCTGCACCAAGCTTGCCTTTAATGAGCTTCGCATGCACAAGGTGACGGCGGTTGTCCACCCGGGGAATGTGCCTTCGATGAAGCTTCTTAATAGGCTTGGCTTCGTGCAGGAGGGGCTATTGCATGATTATCTTATACTACATGGGAAGTGGTGTAATCACTATATTTACGGGCTTGTTAATAAATGAGTCCATTTACACCGCTCTCACCACAGCAGTGATCAGTTCTGTAAACTGCTTTGCCACGCGGTCTGCGGTTTCCTGCACTTCCTTGTGGTTGAGCTTTTTGTCGGATAGACCTGCTGCCAGGTTTGTGATACATGATATTCCGCAAACCTCAAGCCCCATATGACGCGCTGCAAGTGCCTCACAGGCTGTGCTCATTCCGACGGCATCTCCTCCGAGGATTTTACACATCCTGACCTCGGCCGGGGTCTCATACTGCGGACCTGTCAGCTGTACGTAGACTCCTTCTCTCAGCTTTATGCCCAGCTTATCTGCCTTTTCTTTTACGATTTCCCTCATTCTGCGGCTGTATACCTCGCTCATATCCGGAAAACGCTCGCCCAGCTCATCAATATTGGCTCCGATCAGCGGACTTGGTATGGCTGTCGCGATATGGTCCGAAATCAGCATAAAGTCTCCCGGATTAAAATCAGTATTGAGGCCGCCTGCCGCATTTGTGAGTATCAGCTTTTTTGCGCCCATCATTCCCATGAGGCGTGTCGGTAGCACAACGTCTGTTATCGGATACCCCTCATAATAATGTACTCTTCCCTGCATGATGACAACAGGCACACTATCCACATATCCAAATACAAACCTGCCCTTGTGTCCGGGAACTGTGGATGTTGGAAAGCCCTTGATATCCTTGTAATCTATGGTTGTCTCTATCTTAATCTGCTCTGCATAGTCTCCAAGTCCTGAGCCCAAAACTATGGCTGTCTCCGGTACAAAATCTGTTTTTTCACGCACACTTGCAAGGCATGTGGTGAGTTTTTCATATATACTGTTCATTTTTTTCTCCATATATTTTCTGTTAAAGTTTAAAAATTCCTGAGATATTACCCATTAAAGCTCTTCAAGAATAGAATGTCCGATGGTACCCTCCGGCATTTTTATGCCGAAGTTGTCAGCAATTGTGGCTCCAATCACCGCAAAGGTGGCTTCCTCCTCAATTGCTCCGCCGCCCTTCATGCTCTTTGAATACGCGATAAAAGGCACATACTCGCGCGTGTGGTCCGTTCCCTTGTAGGTAGGGTCGTTTCCGTGGTCTGCGGTCAGTATGAGCAGATCATCATCCCTTAACTTTTCCATTAAAATGCCCAGATTTTTGTCGAATTTCTCAATTTCCTCTCCGTAGCCTGTCACATTTCTGCGGTGTCCCCACAGTGCATCGAAATCGACCAGATTCACAAAGCACAGCCCTTTAAAATCCTTCTCACAAATATCAATGGTCTGCTCCATTCCATGAACCGAGCTCTTTGAGCGAAATGCCTCTGTAATGCCCTCTCCGCAGAAAATATCATTGATTTTGCCGACTGAAATGACATCCAGTCCACTGTCCTTTAATGCATTTAATGCAGTAAGACCGGTAGGCTTAAGCGCATAGTCGTGCCTGTTTGAGGTTCGCACGAACTCACCCTTTTTCTTTCCCACATATGGCCTTGCAATGACGCGCCCTACTCTCCACTCGTCCTTGAGTGTTATTTTTCTGGCTATCTCACAGCAGCGGTAGAGATTCTGTAAATCAAAGGTCTCCTCATTGCCGCAAATCTGAAGCACCGAATCCGCTGACGTGTATACAATCATCGAACCGTTCTTTATCTCTTCCTCTCCGAGCTCCTCGATTATCTCAGTGCCGCTGGCGCTCTTGTTGCCTATGACCTTTTTTCCGCACTGCTTCTCAAGCTCAGCGATGAGCTCCGGTGGAAATCCGTGCTCTGTGAAGGTCTTAAACGGCTTTTCGGTTTTTATGCCCATCATCTCCCAGTGGCCTGTCATCGTGTCCTTGCCGTTGCTCGCCTCTGCCAGCCGCGTAAATCTGCCGATTGGCTCAGCAGCCGGCTGCATCTGACCGCCACAGTGCAGATTGAGCATTCCAAGCCTTGTAAGATTTGGGATGTCGAGAGTCTGCATCCTCTCAAGTATATGTCCAAAGGTGTCTACATCTGTGTCTCCAAACCTTTCCGAGTCCGGCATTGCGCCGATTCCCAGAGAATCCAGGACTATCACAAAAATTCTGTTATATTTCTTCATGGTGTCATACCTCCATTTTCCGGTCCGTAAATTTGCACAGCGGGGAGCTGTTAAATCTCCATAAGCCTCACGGCACTATACCAGCTGCCTGAAAATCCGCTCCTTCACGGCATCATCTGCAAATGCCACATCCAGTGCATTTTTCATCATAAGCGGCAGCTCCTCTTCGCGTATGCCATATGTTTTTTCTATGAACTCAAGCTCCTTAGATAAAGTTGTGTTGCTGACAGTGCGGTTGTCTGTGTTTATTGTGACCTTTAATCCCGCATCCAAAAACTCCCTGATGGGATATTCGTCTGCAGATGCCACCGCCTTTGTCTGCAGGTTGCTTATTGGACAAAGCTCGATGCCTATACCCTTTGCCGAAAGCTGCCTTTCAAGTTCTCCGTGGCCTCTCATGGCTATTCCATGGCCTATCCTGACCGCGCCGGCCTCCACTGCATCTATGATATTCTGTGCATTTCCACACTCTCCCGCATGGATTGTAAAAGGCAGCCCGAGCTGCTTTGCATATTTGAAAAGCTCCATGAAGCCGGACATAGGGTAAGGCACCTCAGCACCTGCAAGGTCTGCCGCGCACACACCCGCGCCTAAAAATTCCCTTGCGGTGTGCAGCATGCGTCTGTTTTGTTCCTCGCTGTGATGCCTCATGGCGCACACAATAAGCCCATATTCTATGCCAAAATTCTTTTTACCTCTCTCAAGTCCCTTAATCGTCGCCTCTATCACGCGCTCGCAGCTCATCCGCTCATTCTCTGAAAGCAGCGGTGCAAAACGGATTTCCGCGTATACGACGTTTTCCCTGTGCATGCCCTTAAGCACATCATAGGCGGCTCCCTCAAGCCCCTTTTCATCCTGGATGCACTGCCCCGGCAAGTCAAATTTCTCCAGATACTGTGCGAGACTTGTGCAGTCATCCGACACGCTAAGCTCTGCCTCCTGCACCGTCCTGCCAAGCCTTTTCTCGACAAATTCACGGCTTAATGAGCCATCCAGATGGCAGTGAAGCTCTATTTTCGGCAGCTTTATTATATTGTCTCTTATATTCTCTTCTCTCTCCATATTTCCCCCATTTCCGGTTTCCCACTTCCTGTTGAGGCGGCTAATGTTCACACGACCATATAATCAGCAGCTATTACCGCCAATTATACAGCCCATTAAAGGTACAGCTACAGGTCTCTCTACTCAAGGTTCGCAGGTCCGAACCCCTGTGGAAGCATATCCTCAAGCGTAAAAATCCTATAATTTTCCCTGTCAATCGCCAGTATTATTTTAAAGGTCTTCGGATTACAAAACTCCATCATAACCTGGCGGCATACTCCGCATGGCGCTGTATAACCTGTCGCTTTTTGGTTCTTTCCGCCCACGATACAGATTGCCTCAAAATCCCGCACGCCTTCACTCACTGCCTTGAAAAATGCTGTCCTTTCCGCACAATTTGTCGGTGTGTAGGCTGCATTTTCTATATTGCAGCCGGTGTAGACTGCCTGATTTTTTGCTAAAAGAGCCGCACCGACATTGAAGCCTGAGTACGGCGCATATGAAAAGTCAAGCTGTGCAAGGGCTGTATCAATCAGTTTTTCAATTGTTTTTTTATCCATATATAATTCCCCGGTTATTTATTGTATACGAAAATTCAGTCCATAGCCTTAATGAGCTTCACCACACGGCTTGTCCCAAGCCTGTCAGCGCCAAGCTCAAGAAATCTTTCTGCATCATCTAACGAAGAAATGCCTCCGGCAGCCTTCATCTTCACACCCTCTCCGATATGCTCTGAAAACAGCTTTATATCGTCAAAGGTCGCACCTGCCGTGCCAAAGCCTGTAGATGTCTTGATGTAATCAGCCCCTGCGCTCGTTGTGATATCGCACATCCTGATTTTCTCATCATCTGTGAGAAGGCAGGTCTCGATGATGACTTTAAGCACCTTATCATTGCATATAGACTTGAGCTTCTTTATTTCATCCTCTATCAGCTCATACCTTTTATCCTTGAGCCAGCCGATATTGATGACCATATCTATCTCCTTCGCTCCGTTTGCAAGGGCATCCTCTGTCTCAAAGGCTTTCACCGCAGTGGTCGAATATCCGTTAGGGAAGCCTATCACTGTACAGACCTTTACCCTTTCACCCAGATACCTTGACGCCTGCTTTACATAGCTCGGCGGTATGCAGACCGATGCTGTGTGATATTTTATCGCATCATCGCATATCTGCTTGATTTCGTCCCATGTAGCCTGTGGGGATAAAAGTGTATGGTCAACGTGTTTTAAAATTTCATTTATATCCAATGTCTGTTCTCCGTTTCTGTGTTTTATGTCTGACTTATTCTCCGGCGCAATCCTTGCGAATGAGGTTTCGCACTGCCGAAACCGCCACCTGAACCGCCATGTCCGTATCGCGTACCACAGGATTCTCAAGCCCGAGCTTTTCCCTCTCCTGATTTGCGACCACAAGGAAGCATGAGCCTGCCCTGACTCCAAGCTTTGCCGCAACGACAAAAAGCGCGGCTGACTCCATCTCTGACGCAAGACAGCCAAGCATCCTCCATGCATTCCATTTATTGATAAGCTCGTAGCCTGCCGGCATTTTTTCAGGCTCGTGCTGTCCGTAAAATGCATCCTTGCACTGCACCACGCCTGTGTGATGCGTAAAGTTTTTCTGCTTTGCTGCCGCAACAAGCGCGTTTGTGACATCTAAATCTGCCACAGCCGGAAACTCTATCGGCGCATACTCCTTTGATGTGCCCTCCATGCGGATGGCGCCTGTCGCAATCACGATGTCACCGCTTTTCACATCTGTCTGCATGCCTCCGCAGGTTCCGATTCTCACGAAGGTATCTGCACCGCATCTGTACAGCTCCTCCATCGCGATAGATGCGGATGGTCCGCCAATGCCTGTCGATGTTACGCTGACCTTCACTCCATCCAATGTGCCGGTGTATGTGATAAACTCCCTGTTGTCAGCTATCAAGACCGGATTGTCAAGGTACTGAGCTATTTTAACACACCTCTTCGGGTCTCCCGGCATGATAACATACCGGCCGACCTCTCCCTTTGCGACCTGGATATGATACTGTCTGTCAGGATCCTTTGAATAATTTTTCATGTAATGCCACCTCCCACAGTTTTCTTTTGTTAGCTTTAATTATACACAATTTCTGTGGTTTTGTGCAGAGGAAAGGACATTTTCTTACAATCTATAAAAACTACAGCTGGCAGAACCAGTATCCGAATACTCCGCTATCGACATCCGCTGCATTTGCCGGGGCGGCCGGCTCAAATTCCGTGAAGCCGAATATCCCTGCCAGCATGCGCTCCTGCGGCTCGCTCACGCCCGGCACTCCGAGATATTGCCTGCCATCTGGATCCGTTTTAATGACGAGATGCTTATAGTTTGCGTAACCGTGTGTAAGAAAGCTGTTGTTGACTATGTACCAGTTTTTGGCCGGAAGCGTGCGAAGCTCTGATATGTCTATGCGCCTGATTTTGTCCTGACTGTCATCAACATTTTGACTATGGATTTCTTTCTGGCAGCCCGGTTCAGGCTTAGGAATCGATACAGGGTTTTTCTTATTTGATAAATCTGCTTGTACCTTGAGTGGTTTTCCTATAACTGCTTCCGTGTTATCCGTCCAGCAGCTTGCCAGAAATTTTTCATCTGCATTTTCCAGCTCTATCCTTACACCGAGCACCTGCAAAAATGTCTTTCCACTGTCCTTTACGTTTTCGGTATCTACATTATATATCTCTCGCGCTTCACCATTTTTTACCGTAAGCTCTCCTGCCTCTATGGCCGCTTCCGCTTCATATACCAGATACACTTTTCCTTTTCCGGAGTATTTTCCGAGATTTTTTATCTGTACGAGAAATGCACTTTTTTCTCCGTTTATTTCTACTTTTATAAAGCCTGCATTATTTCCTTTCATTCTGCCATCATATAAATACAGGTATGTAACGAATCTCTTCATGCTTATTTACCCGCCTGCGCGTTTTGTACTATTCTATGAGTGAAGCAGTGATATTATGTGTGTTATTAATTTATACTTGATTTATAGCTATTCGAGCCATCTTGTGAAAATAAAATAGGAATTATTCTTATTTTTCTCTTGACAATTATAGTACTATCGTGTATATTGATATCAGTAACAATTCCTGATTTCATTTAAAAGGAGATTCATATGATTAAGTATAGTCGTCAAAGAGAGTCGATAGTCAACTTTCTGGCGAGCCGGACCGATCATCCGACTGCTGAAACTATCTATCAGAATATCAAAAAAGAATTTCCAAACATCAGTCTTGGAACTGTTTACAGAAACCTTTCCTTGCTTGAGGAAATTGGTGAGATCATCAAGATTTCGACCGGAGTCGGTCCTGACCATTACGATTACAACACAGCGCCTCATTATCACTTTATATGCAGAGGCTGTGGGCGCGTGATGGATATCGACTTGGACTTCGCCGATGAGCTGATGACACAGGTGCAGGAATCCACTGATTTAGCCATTGAGAGCTGCTCAGTTTCGTTTACAGGACTTTGTCCGGATTGCAAGAATGAGCTTTCCTAGAGCCTGACAATTTTTACAACAATTAAACATTTATTTACTATCTTTAAAAGGAGGAACATTATTATGGCAAAATGGGTTTGTACAGTTTGTGGATACGTTTATGAGGGAGAGAATCCACCGGCAGAGTGTCCGGTATGCCACGTTGGCGCAGATAAATTCAAGAAGGTTGAGGGAGATTTAACACTTGCTGCAGAGCATGAGTTTGGAGTATACGCTTCAACTGTTAAGAACAATCCTGAAATCTCTGATGAAGATAAGAAATACATCTTCGAGCAGTTAAAGGCTAACTTCGAGGGCGAGTGCTCTGAGGTAGGTATGTATCTTTGCATGGCTCGTGTAGCTCATCGTGAGGGATATCCTGAGATTGGTCTCTACTGGGAGAAGGCAGCTTACGAAGAGGCTGAGCATGCAGCTAAGTTTGCAGAGATGCTCGGTGAGGACCTTGAGCCTAACATGAAGGCTACTACAAAGGACAACCTCGCTTGGAGAGTTGACTGTGAGTTCGGTGCTACAGCAGGAAAGACTGACCTTGCTAAATGTGCTAAGAAGAACAACCTCGATGCAATCCATGATACAGTTCATGAGATGGCTCGTGACGAGGCTAGACACGGAAGAGCCCTTAAGGGACTTCTTGACAGATATTTTGGCTAATTACAAATAGATAAATATCATTTGAAAATGCAACGCAAAAACCAGTTCGTAAAAATGTCATTTTACGAACTGGTTTTATTTTGGTCAAATTCTGCAAACTTGAAGTTATCAGTCTGTTTCATCTTTTTTATAACTTTTATTGGCTCTCCCAGCCGTGATAGCGGGTGCCATCGTAGCTGAAAATAAATCTGTAATTTGTCAAATGTATATCCTTCAAAAACGCTTTGGAATCTCAATTCACAGCAGCAATGTTGAATCAGTCCTGCTCCTATTCCATGTGTGACTGCATTTCCCACTTCCTCAAGCACGGTGAGTTTTGGTGGCTCATTCAGTTCCCTGTAGTGCTGCCTTTTTGCTCTTTTTGCCTCTTTCTTCTCTTCTTTTCTCTTTGTCCAGCTCAGCTTTCTGCTGAGTGCTCATATCTGATTCCGAGTTCTTTATTTCTGCCATATTTAATCCTGAAACTTCTTTCTTAAAGATACCGCACTTTATATTACACTCTCGCTGTTGATTTTGAACCGAACAAATAACACTCACAAAAGTCCCGCCTCACTCGTAAAAAGTAATGCAGGACTTTTCCTATAACATTTATCTTGGCCATCTCTTCTCTACCGGTAGTAGTTCTTTAAACTTCTGATGAGGTTCACTCTGATACCAGTATGCCACACTTGAAAGATCGTCTTGTCGCTCAAACAATCCATTATGACTAACCCCTATTTGCTGTACCGTTACTTTCAGATTTTCCTCAAAAAATACAGGATCAGGGATATGCCATCTGTAAAATCCACGCATTGGCGGACAATCATCATTATGATATTGATTCCAAACAAGTGAATCATGTCTGGAATAAAATGGATATCCCAAATATGGGGTAGAATAATTCTGTTCTACAATTCTGCCATTTTCATTTGATGCGAAACTCCAGGAACCTCCGAAATAGTCTTCCATTCCTGTTCCACATATTGTTGGATATTTTTCATCTCCATCAATGTAGAATTTAACTTCACCCTCTCCCCACCAGTACCTCTGCAAAGCTGAAAGTCCCAGATAAGTACCTACATAATGGCCACTTCCTTTTACATTATCAAGAATAACATAATCTTTTCCAATTTCAGTGATTGCCTGCCTTCTCCACTGAGCATGAAAATAAGAAGCGTCTTCTGGAAGCGAATCATACAGGCAGTAATCAATCTGATAAAAAAAGCCGGTATTGGATTTTTATGCTGATTCTCAATAGTAATGCGAGCATGTTTATGAAATGGCATTGCAAAATAAGAATTAAGTCCTCGTGATGGAACAACAGTTATAATAGCAGAATTCACAATACATTCCTGTCCAAATCCACAACAGAAGAAATCACCCAATGGCACTTCTACCGACGGATTCTCTTCTCCATCCCAGTACATTCGCATAATCAGATCCCTCAGTACAAAACAGTCACCTTCCGAGGTCTTACTGTCAACAGTTATCCATATATGCTGGATCACACCTGGTCCCTCAATATCTGCCAAAAATTCTTCCTGTCCCGGTTGAATATTATTCAAACACGGGCTTCCCTTACGTGAAGGTCCAAGCGGGCTGGCTGCCATCCCGCCTTTTCCTTTTTCTCCTGTCCTGTTCTCAGCATTAATTGCTCTGCTTTTCCCATGTGTCAGATAGGGCATCTTTGAGATATCTCCCGGAAATATCATTTCATATCCTCCTAATATCATTCTATTTATCAACCTTTAGTTGCTCCCATTGTCATACCTGCAGTAACCCATTTATTAAGTGCAAAATAAATAATAAGTGGTGGAAGTATAGATATAACGATAGCTGCAAATGTTAAACCCCAGTCTACATTACCAAATGCTCCCACATAATCCTTCAATCCCATTGCAACTGTTTTTGCATTACTGTCACTGATAAATGTATTTGCAAAAATAAAATCATTCCATATAAGAATACTATACATGGATGCAATTGTAATTATTGTATTTCGTGCCAATGGAAACACAATTTTTATAAATGTAACACCTGGATTACATCCATCTACAATAGCCGCCTCAACCAGCTCATCCGGAACAAAATCATAGAAACTTACAAACATCATCACAGCCAGAGGAAGAGCAAATCCAACCTGTGGTAAAATCAGTGAAAAACTTGTATTCAAGATTCCCATTTTACTATAGAAAATAAACAGTGGAATCAATGTAATCTGTACTGGCACCATGATTCCGAACGTAAAAAATTTATAAATTTGTTTTTTTCCACGTATTCTGAATTTTGACAATGCATAGCCTACTGTCGAACTGAGAAAAATAATCAGAATCAGTGAGATTCCCGTTACTTTTAAACTATTCCACATATAAATGCCTATTTTTCCATCTGAAAATACCTTTATAAAGTTTTCAAATGTCACCACTTTCGGCAAAGCAAACGGCGTTGTAGACAATTCTATCGTCGGCTTAACACTTGCCATAAAAAGCCATATTATAGGATAAACCTGAATAAGCAGAAAGGCAAGAATAACTATCGCAAATACAATTTTTCCAATTTTCTTTTTCATGATTCTTTACACTCCTTCCGCTCTGAAAATATTTTACGAAGTATAAATACCACCAACATACTTTCAATAATGATAAACACTGCCAGAGCACTACCATAACCATATTGGTTATTGGAAAATGCTTTCTTATACATGTATGTAGAGAGCAGCTCGCTTGCATTTCCCGGTCCTCCACTTGTAAGAAGAAATGGAATATCAAATCCTCTCAGCGCACCTGTCAAACACATAGTAAGAGTCAGAAGAATAATATCCTTAATCAATGGAAGTTTTATTTTTAACAGAATTTGGAAATCTGTTGCACCATCGACTTTTGCTGCTTCGTATACAGATGGATCAAGCGAAATTAACGCTGCATAAAAAATAACCATATACATTCCTGTAAATCTCCAGCCTTCTGGCACTGACACTGCCATAAGTGCAGTGTGAATATTTGCCAGCCAGGAAGTAACCATTCCTTCCATTCCTATAGCCTGAAAAAACTGATTTATCAGCCCCATAGGTTCTGTTGCATACATACTTCTGAACAGCTGTGCGATAGCTACAGTTGTGATAATACAAGGAACATAGTATAAAGTCTTAACAAATGTCACATGTTTTTTCATAAAAGTCAGTAATACAGCAAAAACAAGTCCGATTCCAAGCTGCATAACTACCACAATAAGAAGATAAATCAGATTGTTTAAAAATGATTTATAAAATGTTGGATCATGAAACATTGTAACATAATTTTGCAGACCTGCAAAAGTTTTATCACCAATTCCGTTCCATTCCATAAAGCTTAGCCTAATAGACTCTTCAATTGGATAAAAAACTGACAAAATATAAAATAACAGTCCAGGTAATAAAAATATAAAAAACCATTTTTTGTTCTTAATTACGCCCATATTGCCCTCCATGGTTTTAAATACAGGATGTCTGGGAGAGTCTTCTCCCAGACATCAAACATCCTTAGTTTTTCGCGTTGGTTGCAATAGAATCATCTATCAGTTTGCAGAAATCATCAACTGACATATCCCCGGATGCAAGAAGCAATAAATTATCCTGCATAGTTGTATTAGTATCTGCATCCAGATATGTATCCCATGGTTTCAGGAACTGCGCACCTGTTTTATCCATATCATCACGAATTCTAAGATACAGATCTGAGAATTCTACATCTGACGGAAGTTCTGTTTTGATTGGTGACATCTGCTGTTTTGCTGCATATTTTTCACCATAGTTATCCAGTACGTAAAGTATAAAGTCTTTGGTTTTTGCATCAAATGTTTTTGCATTGAATGCCATTCCGATTCCAGAGTTTACGCAAAATTCACTTGCATCTGTTTTTCCGTTTTCGATAGTTGGAAGATAGAAATAATCTATTTTTCCAGCTTTATAAGCGTCCTGCATAGCTGCAATCTCCCAATCACCAATGTAGTACATTGCGGATTTTCCATCCAGGAACATCGACTGTGCAGTTGCATAATCCGTTGCTGCAAATCCATCATTAAAATACTGTCCAATATTCTTCATGAATGTTGCTGCCTCTTTACCTTCATCTCCGGCCATTTTTTCTTTTCCATCACGAAGATTGATAATATAATCGTTACCAGATTCTCTAAACGGCATCATTGCCAGATATCTCTGTACCGGCCATCTGTCAACACCATCTACTGAAATTGGTGTTACTCCATTTTCCTTCAACGTTTTACATACATCCAGCCACTCATCCATAGTTTTCGGTACTGATAAACCATATTTGTCAAAAATTTCCTTATTATACCAGGTCATTTCAACATGATATTCCAATGGAAGTGTATACATGGATCCGTCTGTAAATTCCTGATATTTCAGAGCAGTCGGATAAAAACTATCATATTTACCATTATCCTTCAGGAATTTTTTTACATCTACAAGCATTCCTGCATCAACCAGTTCCTGGCAATACGGATCTGCGTCAATATCAATGATATCCGGCATATTTCCACCTGCAATCAATGTTTTCAGTTTCTGCAAATATGATGGTCTATCAGCTGTAGTTTCAAATTCAATCTTCCATTTTCCACCCATCTTCTCACTGTATTCATCTGCGATTTCATGCATTACCTGATCAATTGCTCCGTCAACCGGTCTTGACGTAAACCATTTTACGGTAGTAACGTCCCCGCTGTCTTTACTTTTCTTTCCTGCATCAGCAGACGTCCCACATCCTGTTAATAAGCTACCAGCCATACACAATGCCAACATAGCACTAATTATCTTTTTCCTCATATTACTCGCTCCTTTTTTCTTTATATTGAATTAATTTTACATTGCCTTGTACTACATAAATACCTGCATAACCATCTTTATGATTATACATCCTGGTCGAAAGAACAATTTCATCATTAATATACACTACGCAGATATCTTTTTCTTTTATGATGTGAACTCGATATTCTTCCGCTTTTGGCAGTTTTCTTGCAGTTTCTATCTGATAAGGAACATCTCCCTTTATCTGCCACTGATATCTTCCCTGTTCTCCTCTTGGCCACATATCCCATGCAACTAATTGATTTTTAGGGTTCATACGTAAGAAATAACCCGTTTCGAGTTCTTTATCCACATGTAACGCAATTCCAAATTCATGGTATCTCTCAGGCTTTATTACCATATCCAACGCAAAAGTATCACCTTCTAAAGGATATAAAAGAGCCCCCAGCGTATCACTTTCAACGCTGACTCCATCCTGCGCCTGTACCATCTTGCAGTTATATAAAGTTTCTTTTTTCAATTCAATCTCTTTCGAAAAATAATCCAGCACTTCCGGAATAGCTTTAATTCTAAGTTCTCCGTTTTTCGAATTCTGAATTATTTCATGAAAATTCATTGTTCCGCCCCATTCCCATGGACCAAAATCAGTATTTCCATATTTGCTCGCTATCCATCCGAAAGCAAATCGTCTTTTGCCATCAGAAGCAGTCTTGATTGCATAATCAGCTCTTGTATCAAAAACATCATCATCAGGTATTTCCCATGGGCCATTCCAGTTTTTCGAAATACGATAATGTGTTGTAAACTGATCTGAAAATGTTGAAAATACCAGATACCAATATTCGCCCATTTTAAACAGTTCAGGACATTCCATAGTAATATACATTTTCGGATCATAAAAAGGTTTCTCATAAGTCCAGTTTATTAAATCTTCGGACTTACACAATGCAATGCATCCACCCCTGAGATCTCCTCTGTTCGTCACTCTTGACGCCAACAGCATATAATAGCATTGGTCTTCGTCATTCCAAAAAACAAAAGGGTCTCTCCAGTCAAACTCTTCATACTGTTTTCCATCTGAGACAAACAAAAAATCTTTTACTGTCTCCAAATTTTCCAGATTTTTCCCTGTGGCCTGCATTACAGATTGAATTGTTTTACCGCGAAGTTTAAAATCCTCATTATAAGCGGTATAAAAAACATGATACAATCCATCTTTTTCACATTTGATAACCGATCCTGTATATGCGTTCTTGTTGGCATCATGAATACCACCTCTTGCAATTGATTCACCTTTATAATCCAGATTAACAAAATCTTTGGTCTCAATCAGATGCCATGTAGTATCTTCGGCATATTCTTTATCACGTATTCTTGGATCATGAAGATAAAATCCATAATAGGTTCCGTTTTCATAATATGGAATCAAATCACCAACCCAGGCATTTTCTGGTTTATAAAATAATCGCCCCATTTTTACCCTCCTTTTGTTTATAAAATAATCGCCTCATTTTTGCCCTCCTTTTTGCACCATTTGCACATTTCATTTCATGCATTTACATTATCATATTCCTTGCATTATTTCAAGTTTTTGCACAGTATTTTCTCCTTTTCCCTCTTTTCTATATTTTAGCCTCACATTTTTTGTGCATTATTTATATTATTCTCTTCTTTTTCCGTGCATTTTGTGCATTTTGTTTTTACATTGTATTGTTTGCAATTCGTGCATTTTGTGTTATACTATATCTGAAGCATATAAATACAATATAAAAGGAGTTTACTATGAAATGTACCATTCAAAATATTGCTGATCATCTGGGGCTTTCCAGAAATACTGTTTCAAAAGCCTTAAAAAACAGTTCTGAGGTATCTGAAAATACAAGAAATCTGGTTATAAAGACCGCTTCTAAGCTTGGTTATAAAAATGCCACTTTCGCCACCCCTGTCATACCTGCCTCCGAAACAGGCAGCAATGGGACGATTCTTTTCCTTACCAGAACTTACGCTTCCGACTCCGAATTTTGGACCACCGTTTTACGAGGAATTGAATCGATTCTTTCAAATGCGAATTATCATCTGGCAATCAGTATCATGTCCGACAGTGATCTAAAACAACTCAATTTCCCACAAACTATTTCCGATTCTTCTATCAAAGGAATTATTCTTGTTGAGATCTGTGATAAAGTTGTATGCGATGCCCTCTCACAATTTAATCTTCCAATTGTATCTGTAGATATGCCAAATGTTCCGTTTGAAGAACTAAATGGAATAGATGTAGTCACAATGGAAAGTAAAAAGAATCTAAAAAAAATAATTAATCAACTTATAGAAAAAGGAGCTGAAAGCTTTGGTTTTGTTGGAGACCTCTATTCCCCTAATGTAAGCCGTGGATTCCAGGAACGTTATAATGCCTTATCCGAGTGTCTTGCTGAACATCAGCTTCCACTTAATCAGAAGAATTGCCTTCTTCATCAAACGCCGGAGGATTTTCGGAATTTTCAGACCACAGTTAATAATTTGCAAGCTATGATATCACTGCCAGATGTATTCATCTGCGGAAATGACTGGACTGCTATCCAGTTGATATACGCACTGCAGTTCCTTGGTTTCCAGATTCCCAAAGATATATGTGTTGTTGGATTTGATAACATCCCTGCTGCTTCCAGAATTTCACCGTCATTGACAACCATAAGCACTCCTCAGAAATATCTAGGTATTGCTGCTGCAAGACAAATTCTTGAAAGAATTCAGCATCCTAATTGCCCTCATGTTTTCTGTCAATATGAAACAGAATTGATCATTCGAAATTCGACTAATATAATATCTTTTTAATAACTCAACTATATTTATATTGATATATCGGAAAAATCATTGTTGATACACTGCCTGTCAAAAAGTCGAGTTAATAATTATGTTTTTGAAAGCGGATGACTATATGAAAACATCGTTTGCATCGAGCTTCTTCGCCGTGGATACGATGTTTATGTCGGCAAGCTCTATCAAAAGAAAATCGACTTTGTTGCTCAGAGAGGCAGCGAGAAGATTTATATTCAGGTCAGCGACAACATTTCCGGTCAGGAAACATTTGAGAGAGAACACTCTCCTCTGCTTCAGGTTCGAGATGCTTATCCGAAAATGATTATTGCCAGAACCAAACATCCCCAATATAGTTATGAAGGAATCGAAATTCACGATATAGCCGATTGGTTACTACAAGAATAAGCAGGGTGAAATATCAGTAGTTAATGAACCCCCCTGCTTACATGGAGGTGCATTAGCATAATAAAACCGCTTGTCAGAAAAGCGTTCAAATGGTAGTCTTTTCATGGGCGGTGGTGTCTTTCTGTATTGAATTGTTTTGTGTGGTAACTTTACAATATCAAAAACTGGTAAGAATTGCCATTACCTATTTTATTATTGAGAAAAAGAAAGCCGTAAATACGCAAAAAAACAGTTCGTAAAAATATGCTTTTACGAACTGTTTGTATTTTTGGTCAGTTCTGCAAACTTGAATTTATTACTCCAAAATAACCGGAAGCATAATCATAATAATTCCAAATAGGGCAAATAGAATACCACCTATTTTTGTTGTTTTCAAGTAAAACTCAGATGGTTCATCTGCACGATAAGATTTCCATTCTTCTGTTAATTTCCATATTAAGCCCGGCTTTAAGAAGATAAACATACCTAACGCAAAGATTATGATTCCACCACCAATAGACCACCACATATTTACCATCTCCTTTAGCAAATTCCGATTTCTCAGTTTCAAAAACTGGGAGTTGTTTAACTGATTCTATAATGTCCTATGATATCATCACGATGTTCCAGTATATCCTCTTCATAATATATTTGATATGGGTTTGCATGATGAATAACAAAACATATACCTTTTCGATTTCTCTTGTCAGATATAATGCCGATATGTTTTTTAAATACAACAATATCTCCACCTTGCCATTCTTCTATTTCATTTATATCTGTAGTAAGACTTATTGCATTATTATCGAAATATACTTTTAAGTTTTTAACTCTTCTAAAATCTATATTTTTATCAACGGCATCTATATCATATAATTCTTTATTGTTTTTTATATCCTCATTTACTAATACCATCAAATCATATCCTGCATCTTTTAAAGCAAAAGCTACTACATCAGTACAAACCCCATATTCATCATCTGGATAACCTGTGTTGTAATATTTGCTTTTATATTTTGGATTAGTTTTTATGTAATTATTTGCATTATTTAATATATCTGTTTGGTCATCTATGCCATCATTGTCTTTATCAATATTGCTCTTGTAAGCTTCTATATTGAAATCTGCATTTGTATATTTTTTATGTGGAATATAATTAAAACAATACAACACATATAAAGCAACAATTATTAGCACCGAAAAAACAATAAGCGTTATTCTCTTCTTCATACATTCTCCATTAAACAACTTGCGAGTTACCAATTTCATTAAATAATAAATTAGCTACTTTTTCCTCTAATGACAGATATACATCTCCACCAAACACACTCTGATAAACTGCTGCCAAAATACCTTCAACATCTAATCCACCATATAGTCCCATATATCCGGCATTTTGAAAAATCGCAAATTCCTCATTCGTAATAACTCCTGCATTATGTGCTGTCTCTGCCAACATTTGATTCCACTGTTTGATGTCTCCCCTGACAACAAGTCTTCTGTTATCTTCGTCCAGTTCATTAAAATGGTCAGCAACCTCCTGCCTGTATGTCTGGAATACTGTGCCCGCTGTTTTCACATGCGATCATTGCTCTTTTAATTACTTTTGCAAAGTTCTCCCATTTTGCATAATCAATTGCCTCATTTTTATAGCTTTTATTGTGTGCAAAATAATATCGACCACAAATAAAAATAACAACAGTTGTAGATACTATTATGAAAAACCAAAAAGTGTTCAGAAATTGAATACATTAAGTCCTGTTTCTTCATCATAAACTCTGTCAACTTTTCCATCAATTACCGTAATAACAAGCTCGCAAGTTGCACTTACAACAGCTCTGTTCAGATGTCCTCCAAACACTTCACCTTTTTCATTACCGGCACTCAAATGAAGATGTGCATAATATTCTCCATCCATTGTATTGATTGTACCTGTCAGCGATGTAATTTCATAATATCCCTTAAAACTGTTTGAGTAATATTTCTTCTCATCTGTCTTGTATACTCCGACTGTGAAATCATTGATAGCTCCAAGAGCATTAATACTGGCAAGCTTTATATTCTCAGTTATGGCAATTGCTTTCAATTGCTCCAAAATCTCCTCCCCTTTGTCAATTCTCGCTATTATTATATTATCAAATTTTCTGTATTCCATTATGTTTCCTCCGTAACTTTCGAATTGTTATTCTTTATTCGTGAATTTCCAAGGGTAGATTGTCCGGATCATGAAAGAATGTCATTCTTTTGCCTGTGTAAGTATCGAGTCTAATCGGCTCAGTTATGATGCCCCTTTTATTCAATTCTCTTACAGTATCATCGACCGAGTCTACAGCAAAGGCAAGATGCCTGAGACCGTAAGCCTCTGGATAACTTGGACGCTTCGGACAATTTTTAATGATAAAAAGTTCTAATTCTATCTCATCGAGTTGAAGATCAATTTTATAATCATCACGTTCCGGTCTGTAATTTTCTCGAATAATAGAAAAACCTAACAGATCCACATAAAAGTGCTTTGATTTCTCATAGTCGCTCCCAATAATGGCAATATGATGAACTTTTTTTAAATTCATGGTGTATTTACCTCTCTGCTACTTTGTTTGAATACATGAAATAATGTATCACAATGATACTATTTTGTAATATATTTTTTCAAAAGCTTATAAGTATTCTCCACGCCATCCATATGTGAGCGCTCATAGTTATGCGATGCATAAACTCCTGCACCGATAAGCCCATGACGGATATCATATCCGCTGTGCAGTGTTGCCTCAACATCCGAGCCATAGTGCGGATAAACATCGATTGCATAGTCAAGCCCCTCGCTCTTTGCCAGATTTGAAAGTTCTGTGACAAGCTCGTAGTTGTAAGGTCCACCTGAGTCCTTCGCACAGATTGAAACCATATGCTCCGTACAGCCGAGGTCGGCTCCAACGCAGCCCATGTCTACGGAAATCATCTCCTCCGTATCAGCCGGTACAAAGCTTCCGCCATGGCCTACCTCCTCATAAACCGTAAAGAGCAGTGTGACCTTGCGGTTTAGCTTCCAGCCCTCATCCTTTACGGCATGAGCCACACCGAGTAAGATGGCGGCTGACAGCTTATCATCAAGGAAACGGCTCTTGATATAGCCGCTCTCCGTGATGACCGTACGTGGATCCATGGCGATAATATCCCCTGTCTGGATGCCAAGTGCCGCTACGCCCTGCTTGTCATTTACATTTTCATCGAGCAGGATTTCCATATTCTCTTCCTTTGTCTCAACCTTTTCATCTGCCACATGTGCCGATGGCTCTGTATTTAGCACCACGCCTGTGTACATTCTGCCATCACGCGTAAAAACCATGCAGTTTTCTCCATCTGCTGTGCTCCACTGATGACCACCGATAGTTGTCGGGCGCAGACGTCCGTTATCCTTTATTGAGCGAACCATGGCTCCAAGTGTGTCCACATGCGCTGCCAATACCAAAGGTGCTCCCTCTCCACCGATTTCCACGCTGACATTTCCTTTATTTGAAAGCTGTGGCGCATATCCCATAGCCTCTAGCTGCTTCATCAGATAGTCTGTGGCATTTTTTGTGAAACCTGTAGGGCTTGCTATTGATGTGAGTGCTTTGAGCTGTGTTCCGATATATTCTTTAATCTCTTCTGTTGACATAATTGTTATCTCCCATTTTGTTGTCTTTATTAATTCAATTGCATTATAACATCTCATTTTTGCGCATGCAATCCGTATTAACCGTTATTTGTAGTACTCTATTCGCAAGCCGCGGGTACCATGGCGCACACACTATTCCATGTAAGCGAATAGCGAAGCTGCTTAGAGACTGTAGAATTGTGCTATGTAACGCAGAAATGCCGAGGCATGGACGCCGAGGCAAGGAGAAATCGAGCCATGGATGGCGAGTTTCGACGGTTTCGTCAAGTTAAGAAAACCTTTGGCACAATTCGTACAGTCTCTTAGCTGCGTAGCGTAGCGAACGTGGGATAGTGTGTGCGCCATGGTACCCGCGGCTTGCGAACAACACCTAACAATTTATGGTCAATCCACTTGCGATCAACCTGCAACAATGCTATTCTTAGGATATGAATACACTGAATAAATATAATAATAAAGATATAAATACAAAAATAAATTTAGATGCAAATTCCAAAACCAAAATAAAAATCTGCGGTCTGACTTCACCTGCTGAAGCACGGTATCTCAACGAAAATCACGTTGATTTTGCGGGTATGGTGTTATTTTTTCCAAAGAGTAAGAGGAATATATCCATCGAACAGGCAAAGGATATTATGGCAGCCCTTGATGCTTCCATCAAAAGGGTTGCGGTTGTCGTTTCGCCATCCATAGAGCAGATAAGGCAGATTGAGGCTGCAGGCTTTGACTATGTCCAGATACATGGGGAAATTCCGGAGACAGAGGCGGAGGCAGCAAAAGCTATCCCGATTCTTAAAGCCTTCAATGTCTCTGATATGGACAGCTATGAAAAGTATCACAACGATTCACGCATCGCAGGCTATGTGTTTGATGCCATCGAACCCGGCAGTGGAAAAACCTTTGACTGGAAGCTGGTTGACAATATCCCCCGCGACGAAAAGCTTCTGCTGCTCGCAGGTGGCTTAAATCCAGACAATGTGCGCATGGCAATTGAAGCCGTACATCCTGACGGAGTTGATGTATCATCAGGTGTGGAAAATGATAACGGAGCGGGTAAGAATCCGGAAAGGATACGTGCATTTGCCATCGCTGTAGAATCGCATAATTAATATCTCTATTTGTTCATACTTATAAGAGGAGTTATATGGCATTGTTAAAAGAAAAAATCCACCTACATCTCTTCGTGATTTCATCACATGATGTATGTGGATTTTTTTATGAAATTATGTAACTATTATTTTTCTTTGCCAATCTTGAAAAACAGATTTGCCTTGATGAGCACCGGTCTCAGTGCCACATACACGATTGTTGCAGCAATCACCGATATCACTGCATTGACTCCTGTTGTGGTCACGCTCCATGCGATTTTGAGCTGTGCCATCGGCTTTCCGAGGATAAGCATATCGTAGAAATAGCTTATAATCGGGTCAAAAATAAAGTTGAAGAGCATTCCTGCACATGCTGCAAGGACTGTCCATTTAAATACATGCTTCTTGTCGGTTGAATATGTAATCTTTCCAAGCTTGTGTGCTACAAGACCGGTGATAACACCAATCATAAGCTTGAGGAAAAATGTCTTTGGTGCTCCGGTGATATATATCGGGTCAAGTAAATCACCGATTGTCATTCCGATTGCTCCACCGATTCCTCCATATACTCCGCCTAAGAGCAAAGCTGCAAGTACTACGACTGCGTTGCCAAGGTGAAATGATGTGGCGCTGCCACCCGGTAATGTGACCTTAATCTGTAAAAATGTGAATATGACATATGATAAAGCTGCCATAAGTGCTGTAAGTGTGAGTTTTTGAACTTTTTCGTTTCTCATAAAATGCCTCCTAAATATTACAATTAAACTATATAATACTCTTATGTGGCATCAAGTATATATCCAATTTTATATAAATTTATATATCCAGTTTATCTAAAGTCCATTTACTCCTGTGGTTTAATTCCGCTATAGTGTTTTTTCAGCATTTCTATTATCACCTGCTGGCTCTGCTTCGAATGGGTGATAGCGTAATAGCTTCCACCAAATTTTGCCTTGCGCTCTTCCTCATCTATCCCTACGCTTCGTCCCTTTTCGGTGACACGCTTTATCTTGTTCTCGCCTTCTGTAACTTCCTCCAGATATCCCTCTGCAATGAGAAGCTCATTTATAAACGAGGCTGCAAGCTTTTTGTGCTCCTTATCCGCATGACACAGCTCATTTATTTTGTTTGTAAGCTCTGTAAGCCTGCATTTGTCGGTTAGCTCTACCTCATCAAGCCTCTGCGGCTCGATGTAAAACGGAAGCTTCTTTTTTCTCGTGCTGCCGTTTTCAGCAGCCTCCTCATCGCTTAAAACAGTCTGTGGTCTTTCGCCGGTCGTGCTGCCTGATGGATTTGGGTTATCTGCAACAAATGAATTTACCGCCGTCACAAACGCTTCACCATAATTTTGTATCTTCTGCTCACCCATTCCGTACACATCGGCAAGCTGTTCCTTATCCCGCGGCAGCTTTGCGCACATATCCTTTAAAGTCTTGTCGGAGCAGATGATATACGGAGGCACCGACTTTTCTGCAGCTAGCTCTGTACGCACGCTGCGCAGCTTTTCAAACAGTGCAGCACCAAGCTCGTTAAGCCCCGCAAGCTGTGCTGCCTTTTTGCGCTTTTTGCCGGTTTCAACGTATGTCTCCTCCTCTTCATCCTCCACAACCACACAGTTGCTGCATTTGTTGCAGATGCAGGGGGTTGTGTCTCCGAAATATGAAAGTATAAACTCTCTCAGGCATTTGTCCGTCTCGCAGTAATTTATCATCTGCTGCAGCTTTCTTTGGTCATTGGCTGTCTTTTGCATGTCGGATGCCACATCGCCTGCTGAAGCCTTATTTTGCAGAAGGAACTTGTTTATCATGATATCCTGCTTTGAGAAAAACAGCACACATTCCGCTTCCTCACCGTCTCGTCCCGCTCTTCCGGCCTCCTGATAGTAATACTCGAGGCTCTGTGGCATGTTGTAATGCAGCACATATCTCACATTTGACTTGTCAATTCCCATTCCAAATGCGTTTGTGGCAACCATCACACGGATTCTGTCATATGTAAAATCCTCCTGATTCTGCTTACGTTCATCATTTGAAAGCCCTGCGTGGTAACGGCCCACCGAAATGCCCTGCTCATTTAAAAGAGTATACAGCTTATCCACATTCTTTTTCGTTGCGCAGTATATTATTCCACTTTCGTCCTCATGCTTTTTCACATAGTTGATGATACTGTTGTCCTTCTGACTGCCTCCCCTTCTTGTAACAACCCTGAAAAACAGGTTAGGTCTGTCAAACCCTGTCACCATAGTAACCGGATTGTTAAGTCCAAGCGAAGCCACTATATCATTTTTCACGCGCTCCGTGGCGGTCGCTGTAAACGCACTGACTATCGGTCGTCTTGGAAGTCTCGTTAAAAATCCGGCAATTTCCAGATAGCTCGGCCTAAAATCCTGCCCCCACTGCGATATACAGTGTGCCTCATCAACTGTCAGCATTGATATGTCCGCGTTGCAGGCAAAATCCAGAAAACGTGGCGTGTTGAGGCGCTCCGGAGCGACATAGATTATCTTGTAGCGCCCCTGTGAGGCATATGAAAGTGCTATCCTTATCTGGTTTTCGGTCAGTGAGCTGTTGATATAGGCGGCATGCACTCCAGCCTGGTTTAAAGCCTTGACCTGGTCTGACATGAGCGAGATAAGTGGCGAAATGACAAGCGTAATTCCTTTAAGCATAAGCGCCGGAAGCTGGTAGCACAGCGATTTTCCTGCGCCTGTCGGCATGATACCGAGCACATCGTGCCCTGCAAGTATGCCGTTTATGAGCTCCTCCTGCCCTGTTCTAAGACTGTCGTAGCCAAAGTATTGTTTGAGTGTCTGGTTTATGTTCATTTATGCTTGTTGTCCTCCCTTAGCTGCACGATAATCCTGTAGACCTCAGGCCTTCTCTCCTTCAGATGCTTATCAAGCAGGTGTCTCCTCTGTGCAAACCGCTCTGCAAGCTCCGGATGCTCTCTTGCTATACGCTCATGCACCTCGCGACGGTGCATCTCGATATCTGCCACAAGCGTGTGCACATCCTTTCCTGATATGTTGACGATTTCTTTCAGATGCTCCTCCAGATGCTCCAGCCACTCATCCTGGTCAAACTCATCCATATGCGCCCAGCGGCCATGCATGATTTCCTCTATATCCTTTGTCTTTTTGAGCTGTTCTATCTGAAGCTTTATCTGCTTTTCAATCTGCTCCTCACTCTCGGCGCCAAACGCCCAGACAAACTCCTGCACTCTGTTGTCAGCACGCTTTCTTGAGGCACTGCGCTCCTCGTTATCTACGCCACCCTCAAGCGGATAAGGTCTGTTTATTCCCATATCCTTTAGCGCAATATGTATTGTCCTTCTGACACAGCCCTGCTCAATTAAATAGCCTAAGCCCAGCTTCCTGAGTTGCTCGTTGAGCTCTGCAATGTGCTCTGTTATGTATAGCTTTACACCTTTTTGTTTCAGTGAGCGGTAAAGTGACTCTATGCTGTCAGCTCCTGTGATATCAATACTTCCGATAGCTCCGGCATCGATTATGACAGCTTTTGTATCATGCTTTAGGTGGTCCTCAATATCGCGCACAAGTACCTTTGCATTTGCAAAAAACAGGCCGCTCGAAAATCTGTAAATAATCACACCGTCAATCTCGTGGATGTTTGTGCTCTCCCTGATATCGCGGAAATGACTGTGTCCCGGCTGCACACCGAGAAAGCAGGTGGCCGGCTTTGCGCTTCTGATTATCATCTCGGCAAAAGACAAAATGATTCCTATCAAAACTCCGTTTATCGTACCCAGAATAAGTACTCCGAAAAAAGCACCAACAAATATGAAAAATTCTGTCCTGCTGACCTTCCACAGTCTCTTTGCCAGATGAAACTCCGTGGCACCCATGAGCGCTGATATGACAATCGCCGTGAGCACCGGAACCGGCAGATATCCTATAAAGCCTGTGCAAAAAAGAAGCACTGCTATCATGGAAACGCCTGCAACAAGCCCTGTGAGCTGTGTCTTACCCTCGTACTGCTCGCTCATCGCAGTTCGTGACACTGAACCGTTTATCGGACAGCAGCCCGTAAAAGCCGCAGCCATATTTCCTATGGAAAATGCCAAAAGCTCCGTGTTATCATCTATTCTGTATCCGTTTTTCTGTGCGAAATTGTTTTCTGCCAGAAGTGTCTCTGCCATGATGACAACAGCAACCGAAAGACTTAAAACTATTACCTCTGAGGCCTTTTGAACTGAAAAAACTGCCTCGAAATCCGGTATATACCACCGCGGCATGCCGGGCTCAACTGCTGAAAGAGTCGGCACTCCCCACTCCTTTACCGGTCCAAAATATGTAAAAAGCGCGCCTGTTACCATGAGCACAACCGCCATAGGAAACTTTGGAACAAGCCTCTTACTCACAACCAAAATGGCAAGCGCTACAATCCCCATGACAAGTGCGGCTGCATTTATGTGGTGTAAGGCCTCCCATATATGCTCAGACAGTTCAAAAAGCTCTCCGGTTCCTGCCGCAGAGCCCATGAGCTTTGGCGCCTGCATCAGTATGATTGTAGTACATATGCCTGTGATAAATCCGCCCATAACCGGCGCAGATATGTAGTTCACCAGCTTTCCGGCATTCATGAAGTAAAATGCCAAAAGCCACAGTGCCACAAAAAATGTAAACACCGGTACAACCGTCATGGCCTCTTTGCTTCCTGCCTCTATTCCCATGCCAAGCACTGCTGCTCCGACAAGCGCCGCCGGAGCAGCATCCACACCGAATATAAACTGCGGTGATGTGGAAAACAGAGCAAACAATATGATTGGGAATACCGAGCCATACAAGCCATATACCGCCGGTAGCCCGGATATCTGCGCATAGCCCATCGATATAGGAATCGAAACCGCCATGATGATGATTCCCGCAAGAATGTCCTTTGGGAGATTTTTCTTGTCGTAGTTTTTGAGTGTTGGTGCAACTGATAATTTTTGTTTCATTTAGATTTGTGCCTTCTTTATCAATACTTTCTTTCCTTCAAATGCGAAACCATAATGTTGAATTGCTTCTCTTTTATATCCTCGTTCCAAAAGCTTTGCATCATAATTTTTCTCTTCAATCTGCTTCAAAGCACTATCCGCAGTCATATCCAGTGATGTCTCCTCTTGCGAATCAATAACCTTAAATTCTATTATTACAGCCTGCGAATTTTTATCACGTGGAATGATCATCACATCATATCTGCCATAGCCACTTTCACGGTTTGACTGCACTTCATATTTATCTCTAAGCTCGACCAGCAGGCCTAAGACAAAACCATGATAAAATCTCTCCGGTTCAGATTTTCCCGAAGGATGCTTTCCGCTGTCAAAGCTGCTGAAGGTAGATAAAGCGACCTCATTCATGTATATGTTCATTTCCTTTACATTGCCTCTAAGCAATGCCCTTATGAATCCATTATAATTCGAAACAGAGGCATTAAACCATCCTCTGAACATATTTGAAAACATACTTACGGTTTCAAGATTTGTAATGCTCAGATGATACCACGGTTCAAGCGTAAGACCTCTTTTTTCTAAGGAATCAACCTTTAAATAACCGCTGGCAAGCAAAAGACTCCAAATGGCATTTTCATCGTTATCGAGCTGTTCAAACACCAGTTGTTCGTCAATGCTAACCTCCACAGAATCGCCTTCCAGAAGTGTTTCCATCATAGATTTTATTTCTGCAGATGCTGTTCTGATCAAACGATTTACCAGACCGTTTGAGCTGGTAGATGCCCAGTATGGACTTATCTGTTTTTCCTTTAGAAAATTCGTTATAGACCATGGATTATAAATATCACTGTGATTTCCAAATTTAAAACCGTCATACCATTTTTTTACAGTATCTTTTTCACCGGACAGACCATACTCTTCCATTGCATCAAAAACTTCATTCTCTGTAAATCCAAAGCTCGTTGCATAACTGCTTGAGGTCGTGGTTATTACATTCAGATTATTGAGGTCTGAAAAAATTGATTCCTTTGATACACGCGTGATTCCTGTCATAATAGCACGCTCCATATACGGATTTGTCTTGAACGTTGCATTAAACAGGCTTCTTATATATGCAGTAAACTCATTCCAATATCCATGAAGATATGCCTCCTGTATAGGAGTATCATACTCATCAAGGATAATTATCGTCTTCTTTCCCCAGTAACGATGAAAATACTCACACAAAATATTTAATTTTAATCCACTCTCAGCATCACCCATCCTGGTATTTGTTCCTTCAAAATCAGCTATTTCGTCTGCTGTCAGAGTATCCCCCTCAAGCAGATATCTGTGCCTTTTGTAAACAGCCTCTATCTGTGCTTTTATCTGGATTTTTGCATCTCCCAGATTGTCGGCCTTAACCGAAGCAAAGCTCATAAAAATCACAGGATAAGTACCCTGAATTTTTCGATAGTCCTCATCCTCCCATATAGACAATGAATCAAACAAATCGCTCCTGTCCTTATACTGATTTGAAAAAAAGCAGTTAAGCATGCTCATATTAAGTGTTTTTCCAAAACGCCTCGGACGCGTGATGAGAGTCACATCATCCTTTGAATCCCACCATTCCTTTATAAAGCTCGTTTTGTCCACAAAAAAGCAATTATCTTCTATAACAGAAGCAAAATCCTGTTTCCCAATACCAATCGTTTTTACCATATCTGACTCCCTGTATAGTCTCAAATCATTGTTTTATATATGATATTATAGCCAATACAATTATGCACTGCAAGAAACAAATATACTCTTCTTAATCACGTTTTTAAACATAGATTAAGAAGAGTATAATCTCTTTTATCGTATTAAATTATAACTACTTAATCACAGCCTCAACCTCACCCTTCTCAGGCATCACGCGAAGTGCGCCCTTTCTCGTGGTAATAAGCGAAGCTGCTGCATTTGCGAATGTGAGCATCTTTTTCACATCGTCATCCTTCCGGTCATTGATACCATGCTCCAGCACATCGTGAAGCAGGCACGCACAGAAGGTATCTCCTGCACCTGTAGTCTCGACAGTGTCATCTCGCAGGAACGGAGCTGCCTCCACGATATGTCCGTCAAAAAATGCCATACTTCCGTTTTTGCCCATGGTGGCACAGATAAACGGAATGTGATACTCATCTATGAGCTTCTTCACACCTGTCTTTATGTCCTTTTCGCCTGTCATGAATTCAATCTCATCATCAGATATTTTTAAGATGTCACACTGACTCAGGCCCCAGCTTATCTTCTCTTTTGCATCGTCCATGCTCTTCCAGAGCGGTTTGCGCAGATTAGGGTCAAAGGAAATCAGTACGCCTGCCTCTTTTGCGGCAGCTATTGCATGCTTTGTCGCATTCTCACAGATCTTATCTGTCATTGAAAGACTTCCGAAGTGGAAAATTTTTGCGTTTCTCACAAGGGATAAATCCACCTCATCCGCTGTCAGCATCATATCTGCTCCCGGATTTCTGTAAAATGAGAAATCTCTGTCTCCGTCTGCTGCGGTCTGGACAAATGCAAGAGTGGTATGGACATTATCATCATAGCGCACGCCTGTTGTGTCGATGCCCTGCTCCTTTACGGCATCAACAAGCAGCCTTCCGAACGCATCCTGTCCCACTTTTCCGATGAAAGCAGTCTGATGACCGAGCTTTTGAAGCATGGCAAGCACGTTACATGGAGCTCCACCCGGATTAGCCTCAAAAAGCTTATTGTCCTGCGCACTTGTACCGTTTTCTGTAAAATCTATAAGTAATTCACCTAATGCAACTACATCCATATTGTACCTCTTTCTTTCCTGTCAAAATATCCTGTATATTATTCTACAAATAACCGGACCAATAATTTGTCCGGTTATTATTTGTATGCTCTACTGATATGCTTTCATATTATAAAATTATATCATATTATATCATATTTTTCAATATCCACAACAGCACTTCCGTCACAGTTAAAGCAGATTCCGTCTGCCTGAAGAGGTGTACAGATAGCTGTGGTTGCAACCTGCTGTCCGTCATTGATAAAGAGCTCTATAGACTGTCTGTCTATGATGAAACGAAGCTTTAGCTTTCTGTCTGTATCTACAATTTTAATTTTTCTGACACAGACAACATCCTTTGTGACGCCACAGCAGGTACGATCAATCTCGAGCACGCCTGCGACTCTGTTGTAGGTAAACACTGTACCATACTCATCATCGCATGCCATTTCAACAGTGAAGTTATTGTACTCCTCGCCTGAAAGCTCCACTGTCATGTCGAGAGTGCGGCCCTTTATGCCATCAAAGGTCGTGTAGCAGTCTATTTTTTTATCTGTATAATGACACTTGTTTGCACGATAATTTTCTATTTCCTTAACCGGCTTCTGCCAGATGCGGCCGTCCTTTATTTCAAGCTCACGAGGCAGTGTCATCATGCCCTGCCAATCCTGCGAATCAGGAACGACACATGCATCCCATGACTTCATCCACGCTATCATCACGCGGCGTCCGTCCGGAAGCAGTGTAGTCTGCGGTGCATAAAAGTCCATGCCATAGTCAAGTGTGTGCGGCTCTTCCTTGATAAATACATGATTTTCTTTATCATAATCTCCCAGAAAATATACAGAGTTGTGTCCGTTATGAAACTCATATTTGTCTGCCTTCATACTCTGCGGTGAACAGATGAGCACATGCTTATCCTCCAGCCCAAAGAAGTCCGGGCACTCCCACATGGTACCTATTTTGCCGGTGCTGTTTGCCGCAAGGATTGTCTCAAACTGCCAATCGGTCAGGTTTTTTGAAGAGCAGAGCACTACCTGTCCCACATTGTTTAAGTCCTTGCTTCCAACTATAAGATAATATGTGTCATCCTCTTTCCATATTTTCGGGTCACGGAAATCGATTCTGCTGCAGTTTTCAGGAAGCATATCGCCTGTCACAACAGGATTATTCTCATGCTTGACATAATTAAGTCCGTCTCCAAATGCGATGCACTGGTTCTGTCTCTCCTGCTCACTGCCGTCAGGAAGTTTAATCCTTGTGACACCTGTGTATACAAGCACATGCTTACCATCTGCCTCAATGGCACTTCCTGAGAAACATCCTTTTTTATCATATTCCTCATCAGGTGCCAGAGCACACGGAAGCTGCTCCCACTTAATCATATCGCTTGTCGTACTATGCCCCCAATGCATAGGTCCCCACTCACGCAGATATGGATAGTACTGATAAAACAGATGAATTTTTCCGTTATAGACAGAAAATCCATTCGGATCATTAATCCATCCTGCCGGTGCACTGATATGAAACAAAGGTTTACTCTCTTTATCTGTAGCAGCTATTTTTTTTGCCTCGTAGCTTCTTGCTTTTTCCAATAATTCGCTCATTCAAATCCTCCAATTCTGTTTGCTTTGCCGGTAATACAGAATTATGAACAGTAACCTATTTGCCCTCTGACGTACTCTCAAGGGATTTCTGATAGCTGTCAAAATATTTCTGCTTTATCTTCAGATAATCCTGTAAACCATATTTATCAAGTTTCTTAAGGTATGAATCCCATTCCTTATCAATGCCGCCGTTTAATATCCAGTCGGCCTTTTTCTGCTCAGCATATTTCTTGATGTCTGTGTCGTACTGTGACACCTTGTTGGTGTCATCTATGCTCATGAACACGTTTGGATAGACATACTTACTGTTCATGTCCTTCAGATAAGCCTCATGCATGTTGTCAAGACGCCACTTGGCATCTGCAGGCTCTGTCACATAAACATCATAGTACTCGTTTAAAACAGCAAGCGGTCCGTTTACAGACTGCGCCTCACGCACCTCAACCGGTGACTGATCGCCCAGATCCATATGCTTTAACATCTGTCCACCCTCATCGTTTGTGCTCATCTCAAAGATGTTAAACGAATCTTTCTCGCCGTATGTTCCCCAGTTATTCTGTGGTGACTGGATTGGAGCGTACATCTGGTCAATCCATGCTGCTGCCAAAGCCGTATCCCTGCAGCTTGATGTCAATACACATCGGCCTCTGTCAAATCCACTGGTCTCACTGTTGTTCTGTCTGGTTATGTTTCTGACTCCATCCGGTCCTGTGAGTGCAGGAAGCATGACATAATCTGTGTTGTTATCGATATTTGCGATGTCCCATGTAAAGCAGAGCCCGTATCTGTGGTTTTTACCCTTTGCCACGTAGGTTGACCACTCCTGTGTAAATGCCTCAGGGTCAATCAAATCCTCTGTGACAAGCTTGTGAAGCCACTCGATACCCTCCTTGTAGCCCTCCTGTGTCGGAGTATAGATGACTTTTCCCTCATCTGTTACCGCAAAGTGGTCACCTGTATCACCATAACCCTCACCAAAGCCGTTCATGAGGATGGCTGGATCCTGGTCACCGTTGTTTATAATAAATGACATAGGAATAACCCCGCCCTCGATATCAAATTCCTGCTCCAGCTCATCGGCATGATCTTTAAATGCAATAAGCACCTGCTCGAGCTCGTCTGTGGTAGTCGGTACATCAAGTCCCAGATAGTCAAGCCACTTCTTGTTGATATAAGGAATATCGCCTATTGCCTGGATAGCTTCTTTTCCTGAACCAAGCTGCTCTATCCAAGGAAATGAATAGATATGTCCGTCCGGTGCAGTACACATGGTTCTGTACTCTGGATATTTTTCAAAAACTGCCTGAAGATTAGGCATATATTTATCGATCAGATTCTCTACCGGAATAATGATACCCTGCTTTGCATATCTGAGCAGGTCGTAATCACTCATACCTGCATTAAACAGTCCATCCGGCAGATTACCAAACTGCGCCAATGCCAGATTCTTCTTGTCAGAGAACTGGTCTGAAACGAAGCATGTCCAGTCGATATGCACGTTGGTCTGCTCCTCCATTCTCTTGAAGATAGTCCTCTCATTAGGATCCTGTGTGGATGTGGCCGGTGCACTTGTGATAAATGACAGCTCTGCCTTCTCCTTCAGAGGGAACTGCACATCTGATACCGGTGTGTCCGGATTTGTCTCAGCATTTAAGCTCTGCTGCTTTCCACAGCCTGCCACACCTGTCAGCATTGCAAGTGTAAGCGAAAGTGTAATTAATTTTTTGAAGCTTCTTTTTTTCATATCCATACTCATCCTTTCTGTTAGCCCTTAACAGATCCAACCATGATTCCTTTATCAAAATATTTCTGGAAAAATGGATACATAATCAAAAGTGGTAAACTTGATACAACAATTGTAGCATACTTGAGCTGCTCTGCAACCTTTGCCATCTCAGCTGTACTCTGGATATCTGCAATCATGCCCGGCTGAGGTGTATTCTGCACGAGAATTGAACGCAGTACAAGCTGTAATGGCTGGAGATTTGCGTCATTCAGGTAAATCATTGCATCAAAGTAGCTGTTCCACATTCCTACAAATGACCAAAGCATAAGCACCGCAATAATCGGCTTACAAACCGGAAGCATAATCTTAAAGAAATGCTGTATTTCATTTGCTCCGTCGATGGCTGATGCCTCACGAAGCTCATTTGGCACTGACTGATAATAGGTTCTCGCCAAAATCATATTCCACACATTGAAAGCGCCCGGAATGAGGATTGCCCATACGGTGTTTACCATATGGAGCTGATTTATAAGGATGAATGTAGGAATCATTCCTCCTCCAAAAAACATTGTGATAATAAAAATCACATTGAAAAATTTTCTTCCGACAAATTCCTTTTTAGACATCGGATACGCTGCCAGGATTGTGACAAATACTGAGATTGCCGCAAACGCTATTGAGTAAAAAAACGAATTAAAAAATCCGCGCCATATCATGTCATTTTCCAGAACTCGTCTGTATGCATCAATAGTCCAGTCCTTTACGTTGAAGCTCAGTCCCTGGTTGTTAAGTACCGTCGGATCCATGAAAGATGCAAGCACTACATATACTAACGGAACAATTATTGCAAGCACAAACAACCCAAGAAGTGTATATCCAATTCCAAGAACAATTTTATCAGTCCGTGAATATTTGATTTTTGTCTTCATATCTTTTTCCATTGCACTTTCCTCCTAGATTCCTTCACCATCGTTTAGCTTCTTTACAACCGCATTGACTATAATCAGCAATATTACGTTGATTACCGAGTTGAAAAGACCAACCGCTGTTGAATAACCATAGTCTCCATTCAAAAGTCCGATTCTGTATACATATGTAGAAAGAATTTCCGATGCCGGTAAGTTCATATCTGTCTGTAACGCATAGGCTTTCTCGAAACCGATACTCATAATATTTCCTGCCTGCAGGATGAACTGTATCACTATAATATTCTTAATAGCCGGAAGCTCAACATACCACATCTGCTGGAAGATGTTTGCGCCGTCCATTCTCGCTGCCTCCTCAAGCTCCTTGCTCGCATTGGATAATGCCGCTGTGTACATGATTGAAGCCCAGCCTGCTCCCTGCCAGATGCCGCTCGCTATGTAGATTGTCCTGAATGCAGCCGGCATTGTCATCCAGTTTGTGCTGATGCCGAGTATCTTATTCATTGGTCCGATTGGTGATAAAAACATACGAACCATACCACAAAGTACAATAACTGAGATAAAATTCGGTGCGTAAATCAGAAGCTGTATCTTTTTCTTGATACCCTCTTTGCGAATACGATTCAGAAGCAGTGCAAGTATAATCGGTACCGGAAATCCCCATAACAATCCGTAAATACTTACCTTTAACGTATTCATAAGGTAGTTCATAAAATCAGGTGATGATAAAAATCTCTTGAAATATTCAAGCCCGACCCATGGACTCCCCAGCACACCCTTTATGACATTGTAATCCTTGAATGCTATGAGCAGTCCGCCCATCGGAACATACTTGAATATAATTGTCAGTAAAAGTGCCGGCATAAGGAAAAATATGTACAACATCCAGTTTTTCTTCACATATGTCACTTTGCTTTTCAATGACTGCTTTTTTTCTTTCATTTGCTGTGACCTCCACTCTCTTTCACATTTTGTCTTTTTTACTTAATTTACGCTCTTGCGTAACCGGTAAAGTAACCGGTTACTTTGTAATTTGATAATACAATATCATTTATGCTGTGTCAATACTTTTCTCAAAAAAAGTAACCGGTTACTTTTTTGTTGATATTTTGGAAATTGCGCTGTATACTGTTTATAAACATTTGTAATATAAGTAATTTTTATAAGGAGACATCCCATGGGAAAAAAACAGGTTACATTTGCAGATATTGCGAAATATACACATTTTTCAAAAACAACGATTTCAAGATATTTCAATCATCCGGACTCTCTGACACTGGAGAATCAGGAAAAGATTTCCCGTGCGCTTGATGAACTCGGCTATAAGAAGAATAAGCTCGCAAAGGTTCTCGCAAACGGTAAGAGCGAGTTTGTCGGCATAATAGTGCCAAACCTTTACCTGCACTACTACTCTGAGATGCTCACACAGCTTTTAGCCACTTACGCTAACTATCACTATAAGTTTCTCATCTTTATGAGTGACAAGGGGGCGGCTGAGGAAGAAAACTACATTGATGAACTTTTAGCTTATCAGATAGAGGGTCTTATCGTGCTAAGTCACACTCTCTCATCTGAAAAGCTTGCTTCATACCACATTCCAATTGTCGCAATCGAGCGAGAATCCATGCATATAAGCAGTGTCACCTCCGACAACTATATGGGTGCGCTTCAGGCCACATCTCTTTTAATACGTGACAAATGTGATATCCTCATCCATGTCAATGTAGATGTACCAAAGTATGTCCCGGCTTACGACAGAATCCGTGCGTTTGAGGACACCTGTACCGAGCACAATATTCCCTATGAGCTCAGTCTGAACGTATCCGGTGATTCGTACAACGATTTATTTTCTCAGATGAAGGTGATTTTTAACAATATAGATGAGAAATATCCTGATAAAAAGAAAGGGGTATTCCTGGCAAACGACACATATGCCAACATGTTTTTGAATCTTGTCATACAAAAATACGGCTGCCTGCCGGACAGCTATGAGATAGTCGGCTTCGACAATTCACCAATTGCCAACGAAGCCATAATTCCAATCACCACCATCGGCCAGCAGATAGATGTAATCGCAAGAACCGCCATGGATTTACTCGTTAAGCAGATGGATAACCGCAAACAAAGAAAGCCTGAGCCCGATTTAGCGCCAACGCACAAAAAGATAGCGCCTGTGCTGATTCGCAGGGAGACAACCAGCTAGTACATCGTTTATGTGACATGTACCAGCCTAATTTTCTCCTGTTGCGTCCTGATATTCCCTGCTGCTCACACCACCCCATGAGTTTCTATCCGCTGAGAAAACCTCATTTGTGGTTTTATTTACAGCATAAAATCCCAGTAGCCTTGTATCTGAGCCACTAACCAACTGCTCATAAACAAACAAATCACACTGTCCATTTTCGGAAACTCTGTCATAAACTAACCTATTCTCATACGTATTTCCATCAGCCTCGCCGGTTTCGAAAACAGAATAAAAAGTACCTTTAGCTGTGGAACCGTTGCGAATAATACCGGCATCCCCGGCTGAGAGTATCCCTGCAGCTGACATGTAATCATATACGGCCATGCTTTCTGTATCCAGGCTTTCGTCAGCGTTCTCATTTCCTGCATTCTCATTTTCTGTATTTTCAGAAGCGTCATTGTATGACTGTGAATTATTCTCAGTGCTGTTTTCACTGTCATTTGCACCACTATCACCAGCATCATTTCCACTGTCTCCGGTGCTGTCATCATCGTTTATAAGTCCAAACTTTATTGTTTCCTTAAATGTCAAATTTCGTCTCAGGAAAGGTCCAACCTTGATGTTATAATATTCATCAGTACTATATCCATCCGAAGTACTCATGCAGATAAGACCATTCGCATATACCTTTTTCTCCGTATCCATGCCGATGAATGAAATTATCAGATTAATAACCATGGCAGCCATCAAACACAGCCACATGACTATGAGTATTACTTTTCTGAATAGCCTTACCCCTTCTGACTTTTTAGATACGCTGTCACTGAATAATATCCACCTGATTATCCAGTAAAGCGACAAGACCATACAGCCTGCGTATGTTATCAGAACAGACGACAGCTCGAACCAGTATCTATAGTGATATCCTCGAGACAGTAAGCCTCCTACTCCATAGAAAATTCCTGCATACAACACCAATATCGCAGTAATTACAATTGCTGTCGGCCACTTATGCTTTATCCTGGTGTCTGCGTAAATTGCCTGACACAAATCCATTTTTGCATTTTCTGATAAAAACAATGCACCAATCTGCATGTCCGTCATCTGCTTTTGATTCGCCGGCACAGCATAGCACTTATCCAGCCACTCCTGCCAGCCCGGCTTATCACATAGGAACAAAACTGCAGCATTGCAAAAATAATAATCTCTTAAATATGGCAGCTTCACACAATTGATATCAACCATTGCAAGAGCCTGTGCGGCCAGATCATAGTTTGACATAAGAAGCTGCTGCTTAGCCATCACTATCAACACAACTGACTGAAGCTGCCTATTATTCCTGTATCTGGTTCTGTACATAGCCAAATTGTAATCATGCCTGTCCTGAAGGCTCCAATTCTCTGTCCTTTTCGCTGATATATTAACAACAGCGATCAGCATCAACACCAGAAAAATAATACCTGCAAAAAAGAGCAATAAACATGATTTAATCATTCCTGAACTATAGTCATCCCTATGGAACATTCCAAACAACAAGCATAATGTCAAAACACTCCATACAACAGTCAATACTCTGTAAATCTGCACATATCTTTTCTGCCATAAGCCATTTTTGTATCCAATGGTATCAGGGGTGACAGTGTTTGAAAGCTCATAATAATTCATGCAATCCGCCTCTTTATCTCTGTAAATGAAATTGATTTATCCGTGGCTTAATTGTACCACGAATAAACCAATTTGTGTGAAATCTATTTTATCTGTATCTTCTTTCTCATGCGCATCTCCCACACATAGTAGGTCACAATAAGTAGTATTCCTGTTGTAAGCCAGGCTGCCGGATCTGCAAAGCACACACCGCCGTAACCAAATGGCTTTGACAGGGCAAGTATTGCAATCCATCTCGACACAAGCTCCATCGCACCGCTAAGCATAGGCACAAGACCCTTGTTAAGTCCCTGCAGACCGTTTCTGTATGCAAAAATCCATGCAAGAGGAAGCATGAAGACACTCGCGATTTTCAGATATTTCATAGCACAGTCAATGTCAGTTGCCGTAGGCGATGTGATAAACCAGCCTATCATGTACGGTCCGACAAAGCAGTTAATTGCTGCCGCTAAAACTGCGCAGCCTATACATATGAAAAAGCATGACTTCATACCCTTAAATATCCTGTCGTATCTTCCTGCTCCAAGATTTTGTCCGCAGTAAGTCGCAGCGGCTGTTCCAAGTGTAGGCATGGTCTGTGTCGCGATATTGCTGACCTTGGATGCGGCGGTATACGCAGCTACCACCTGCGAACCGAACACATTGACCGCAGCCTGGAAGATCATCGTTCCGATAGCAGTGATTGAATAGTTGAGTGCCATCTGCAGACCGATTGAGAGCATGCGCCAGATTCCGCTCCAGTCCATGTAATAATCCTCACGGCTGGTGCGCAGCAAATCATACTTCTTAAACATCACGATAAATGACAAAACTGCAGCAATTCCCTGCGATATAACTGTCGCATAAGCAGCTCCTGCCGTGCCTGCCTTCACCACCACGATAAAGAATATGTCCAGCACAATATTCAATACAGATGAAAAAATCAAAAAATACAGCGGAGTCTTGCTGTCTCCGATGCTTCGCAAAAGACCGGAAGCCACATTGTAGGACATGGTGCAGAAAATTCCCGCAAAAATGACCTTTATGTACGCATCAGCCATGACAAGTATATCATCAGGTGTATTGAGCCAGATAAGAAGCTGCCTCGACGCAAGCACTGTCGGAATCGTGAGCACCACTGAAACAATCACAGTAAGAATGATAGCTAAAGCCACATAATGCTTCAAAAGCTTCTCTTTTTTCGCACCAAACGCATGGCTTGCCATAACTCCAAAGCCCTGTGCTATTCCATTTGCAAAGCCAAGCACCAGAAACATAATACAGCCTGTCGAGCCAACCGCCGCAAGCGCCTTTGAGCCCAGATACTGCCCCACGATAATCGTGTCCACCATATTATAGAACTGCTGAAACAGATTTCCCATCAGAACAGGAATCGAGAACAGTAGTATAATTTTCATTGGATTGCCTTTGGTCATATCTGTCTTCATGTGTAAATACCCTCCCCAAAAATTAAATTCATAATAACTTTTCCCAGCAGGTTCACCCCTGCAGAAAATCCATTAAAAAAATGTGTGAACAAGCTCTTTTTCAAAGCCTCGTTCACACATTATATACACATATTTTCCAGTATTCAAGTACTATTTTCAAAATTTATAACTTATTTTTTAACGGTACGTTTATTCTTTCTTCCTCACACGATAATTCACATATCTCTTTATCAGGTAGTACACGACACCCCATGTCGGTACTCCGATGAACAGCCCCACTACTCCAAATAATCCATTTCCAAGGAAGATTGCAAATACCACCCAGAAAGGTGAGAGTCCTGTGGACTCACCGAGTATCTTTGGTCCGATAATATTGCCGTCCACCTGCTGTAAGATAATGATAAACAGCAAAAATATCACACCCTTTGACGGGCTGTCGAGCATGATGAGTATGGTGCTTGGTATGGCTCCAATGTACGGTCCAAAGAACGGTATGACATTGGTCACTCCGACTATCACGCTGATGAGTGCTACATACGGCATGCGCAGTATCAGGCAGCACACGAAACAGATAGCTCCGATTATGAGTGAATCAATGATTTTGCCACTGATAAAGCCACCGAATATCTTGTCGCTCTCCTTTAAGATGCTTGAAAGCACCTGTATATGGCGTTCCGGCAGAAATGCGCTCACGAGCTTTTTAGTCTGACGTTTAAAGGTATCCTTGCTAAGAAGGACATAGATGGCAACGATGAATGCAACAAGGCAGTTTACCGCTGTGCCAAAGATTCCCATAATACCGTTTATCACAAAGGTAACCTGTCCGAGCATATTGTCCCTTACCCATTCAGTAAAATAGCTTATGCCGTTATTGTATAGCTCAGTGATTATTTCCTTTGCCCTGTCATTGTTTTTGGCAAGCTCCGTGATTTTTTTCACAAGGTCCTGTATCTGATCCGGTAAAAGACTGACCGCATTTGTAATATTGCTTACAAGCTGTGGCACCACCATCATTATGAGCACTACAATAATGGCTATTATTATGGCCAGACTTATAAGTATTGACAACCCTCTCATAGAAGGTCTCTTTCCACACTTCTTTTCTATGGCTTTGCCAAGCGAATTGCTTAGCTTTCTGTCATAAAACTCTACCATCGGATTTATGAGATACGCCAGCACAATCCCCATGATGATTGGCATAAGTATGTTTATTATTCTCACTATCTGTGCCATTATTGCATCAAATTTAAATAGCACAAACACTAGCAGGATTGCTCCTGCTAGTGCTAAAAACTGTGAAAACCCTTTGGCCCATGCGACCTTTATGGTGTGCTTCATCTTATTATTCACTTCCATGCGCGATTCCTCCTCGTTTATTGTATGTCCGGAATGTAACAAGCTGATATTATATAGTCTTTAATCAATCCGGGCAACACTCTTGCCCTCTGTCAGCTCAAATGGTATTATCTCATGACATGAGCCTTTATGCAAATCTATCATGTTAAAAAGAAGCTCCACGCTGCGTGCCGCCATATCCTTGTGCGGCTGTCTGATAGATACAATCTTGGGATTGTAGTACTCTGCAAGTGTCGAACCATCAAAGCCTGTGATAGATATATCTTCCGGCACCCTGAGTCCCTTATCAAGTATTGCCCTTAAGGCACCGATTGCCATGACATCGGAAATCGCATAGACTGCGGTGATTTCTATATCCTTTTCCAAAAGCTTTTTCATCGCACGATATGCGCTGTCATATGAGAATCGCGCTCTCTCATAGTAACGTTCATCAGGTGTGATTCCATGCTTTTTTAAGCTGTTGAGATATCCGTTATGTCGCAGACGAGCTGTCTGTGAAAGCTCCAGATTGGCTCCAATCTCTGCTATCTTTGTATGTCCATGCTCGATGAGATAGTCGACGATTGTTTCCCCTGCCTTCTCATCATCAATGGAAACAGATGACAGCTCCTCCATGCTCCAGTTTTCTGCCGATGTGGTCACGATAACACACGGCACCTTAAACGAAGATGTATCCTCCGAGAAATCCTCCCTGCTGCCTCCGAGGAATATGATGCCAAGCGGCTTTCGCTCCCTGCATATGCGGTCTGTCACACTGCTTAGATTACTGTCCTCATCCAGATATGTGATGCTCAAAGAGTAGTCTGTTCTGTCTATTATCGACTGGATTTCCTCGACTACGTTTGCAAACAGCATATTAGAGGTACCCTTTACCAACAGATAAATATTTCTGGAAATGGTCTGCTTGAGCCTCTTTGCATTGGTATTTGGCACAAAGTTGTGTGCCTCAACTATTTTCATTATGGTTTCTTTTGCTGCAGGAGAAACATCCTGCCTGTTATTTAAAACTCGGGATACAGTTGTTACTGAGTATCCCGATTCTTTTGCTATATCTACAATTGTCATTGTTTTCCCCGTCCGGACAGCGATACGTCCTTTTACATTATATCCATGTGATATAATTTATTTCACTCGTTATATCATATATCCACAACTACAAAACCTGCTAATTTAGCTTAAGCCCCACATGTTTTCTTAACAAGTGTGGGGCTTAAATAACATAAACTATATCCTCTTGTAAGCTATATTAACCCTTTACAGCTCCTGCGAGCACACCCTCTATAATGTACTTCTGACATACAATATAGAAGATAACAATTGGCAGAATCGCAAGCACGAGCATGGCCATCATTGCACCCCAGTCAATCATACCGTGGCTCTGCTTTAAGTACTGAATAGCAATTGGTATGGTTTTGTACTGGTTGATGTTTAAAACCAGTGATGGAAGAAGGTAATCATTCCATACCCACATTGCCTCAAGTATCGCTACTGTTACCGCTGTAGGACGAAGTATTGGAAATACGACCCTGAAATACATCTGTAATGGTGTACAGCCATCAATCATAGCTGCCTCTTCGATCTCTAATGAGATACTCTTTACAAATCCTGTAAACATAAACACAGCAAGTCCTGCTCCAAAGCCAAGGTATACAATGATGATACCGAGTGGATTTGATAAATGAAGCATATTTGCAAATTTTGATAATGTAAACATTACCATCTGGAATGGTACAATCATAGAGAAAAGGCAAAGTGTATACATAAGCTTTGTGCCCTTAGTCTTTACACGAACTATGTACCATGCACACATTGAGCAGCAGAGTACAATAAGTACTACTGAGCCGACTGTGATGAAAAGTGAATTTCCAAAGCAGTCCCAGAAATGTGTCATTCTGAGACCATTCTTGTAGTTTAATGTGCTACAGAAAAGCCTTGACATACCATCCTTGAAGGCTTCAAAGCCCTCAGTGATAGATACTGTGCTGATTCCAAACGGATGCTTGAATATGTAGGCTTTTCTCTTAAATGAATTGAGTAACACCATAAAGATTGGTGAAATCCAAAGTATTGATAAAACAGCGAATAATAATGTGATTATCCAACCGTGCTTGGCCTGTCTTACGGCACTGACTTCCTGCGCTTTTTTCTGTTTTGCCATTAGTCCTGTACCTCCTTGCTTGTAGTAATCTTATTCTGTGCAAGTGCGATAATTGCAACAATTATAAAGAATATAACAGCCTTTGCCTGACCTACGCCCTGCCATCCTGTTGTTCCATACATGGTGTTGTAGATATTTAAGGCAAGCAGCTCTGACATCTTTCCCGGATTACCGCCTGTAAGAGCTAAGTTCTGGTCGAACAGCTTGAAGCCGTTTGTCAATGTCAGGAATGTACAGATTGTGATTGTCGGCATAAGCATTGGAAGAATAACGCTCTTTAAGAGCTGCCATCTGTTGGCTCCATCAATCTTTGCTGCCTCAATAAGCTCACCCGGTATATTCTGAATACCTGCGATGTAGATAATCATCATATATCCAATCTGCTGCCAGCATACTACTGCGATAAGTCCCCAGAATGCTGACCACTCTGAGCTTACGATTGTCTTTGAATAGTTCTGCAGGATAGAGTTAAAAATCATCAGCCATACATATGAAAGTACGATTCCACCGATCAGGTTTGGAAGGAAGAATACTGTACGGAAAAGATTTGTTCCTCTGATTCCTTTTGTAAGCGCCATTGCTATTGCAAATGATACGATATTGATAATCAGTACCGAAACTACTGTAAATAGTGCTGTGTACCAGATTGAATGAATAAAGGTTGTATCCACACTGCCGTTTACAACAAAAATCCTTGTGTAATTTTTAAATCCCACCCATTTCCAGTCTGTAACAGTGGAGAATTTACAAAATGAAAGGAAGATACCATATACGAACGGTACAATAAATCCTATTGTAAATGCTGCCATTGTCGGTAAAGCGAAGATCCAAAATTTTTTTCTAATCGACTTTTCCATAACAAATATACCTTTCTTAAAAAAATATGGGGTGAGTGACTGCCACTCACCCCACTTTTACTACTTTTTACTAACTTTTAGAGAATTTTACTGCTCGTTCTGAAGATCCCAGTAATAAGCCCATTTCTCTGAGAATGCCTTTGCAACGTCATCCCATGAACCATTACGCTCTGTGTACTCTGTGAGTGGAGCAAGGAAATCAGCTCTCCAGTCATCTACTGAAGGTGTTGCGTTGAATGACCATGCTACTGATGTCTTGCCTTCCTTTGCAAGTTCTGATGCTACATTAGCAAAAGCGTTCTTTGACTCATAGTCGCCTGTGAATGTATCGAATGGAGCTGAAAGACCCATTTTATTAACGATTGCATCACGTCCGTCATCACTTGTGATTACCCAGTTGAGGAATTCAAGTGTTGCATCAATATCCTTCTGATCTGCCTTAGCGTTTACTGTCCAGTGGTTCTCTGTACCAACTGCAAGTCCCTCGTTCTCGTCATCTACACCGAAGTAGATAGGCATCATTGAAAGGTCAGACTGCTTAACTGTGTATCCGTTCTCGTTGTCATCTGCGAAGTTAGCATACTCCCAGTCACCATTCTGGTAGAATACAGCCTCTTCCATACCAAGCTCTGACTCAGCATTTAAGCTTCCTGAATCAAGTGTAGCCTTGTCTGCTGCTGATGTATTTGTGTACATATCCCAAACTCTCTTGAAGTTGTCCATGTACTTACCTGTAACTTCCTTCTGTCCTGCTGTGAGATCACATCCTGCATCCTTGAACTCATAGTAGAGTGCGAGACCTGCGAGATGTCCTGTGAATCTCCAGTTAGATCCGCTGTCAAGTCCTGCTGAAGCAAATGCCTCTGTAAGATGTAAGTCACAAGCTTTGTTGATGTCATCTACATGCTCGTTGATATCAGTTGCAACCTTCTCTAATGTATCAAGATCCTTGATATCATCTACTGACTTGATAACTGCTCCAGAGTAGTTGCTGCAGTATTTCTCAAGAATTGCCTTGTTGTAGATGATTCCGTAGCACTCATAGCAGTTAGCTACTGATGCAATCTTGCCATTGTACTCAAGTGCAAGTGACTTATCTGTAAGGTGCTTGTAAATCTCGCTGTCCTTTAAGTCATATATGTATTTGTCATACTCTGCGCAGTCTGATGTGCTTCCGATATTGAAGATTGTAGGAGCCTCCTTCTTAGCAAGCTCAGACTTAAGTGTTGTCTTGTACTGTCCATCAGCTGCTGTTACTACTGTAACCTGTACGCCTGTCTCATCTGTATACTTCTCTGCAAGATCCTGCCATGCCTGATCTGTCTCCGGCTTGAAGTTTAACATATAAACTGAGCCATCGCCGCCCTTTGCAGATGAGCCTTTCTCTGTTCCGTCTCCGCTTCCTGATCCACATCCGGCAAGCATTGTTGCTACCATTGAAGAAGCGAGTAATACTGTTACTAATTTCTTTTTCATTTTAAACCCTCCTAAAAGATTTAATATTAAAATTGTCTTTGCAAACATTATTGGTTGTTTTCGGTAATGTTTGCGGTAACGTTTTCACAAGAATTATTATAGACAGTTTCATGTAGTTTCGCAAGAGGATTTTGTCTTTTCTGTATATATTAATAAAAACGTCAGGTGTTTTTTGGCAATTTTTCACAAAAAATGTAAAAAAAATAAGTATTTTCACACTGGCGTTTGGTCATTTTAGTTATTTTCGACTATCCGTTTTGTGTAAAAATACTTTTGTTATTTTTATTCATTTCATCTATCAGAGCCTGCTTTTGTGCGCGCTTGAGCTGTTTTATATGATACTCCCTGCTCATTGCCTCCTCTTTCGTGGCAAAGTGTTCGAAATAGACCAGCTCCACAGGTCTGCGTGTCTTTGTATATTTGGCACCTTTCCCGGAGTTATGCGCTTTTATGCGCTTTTTCAGGTCATTTGTCCAACCGGTGTAAAGTGTGCCGTCAGCACACCTTACAATATATGTATAATTTTCATCCATATCTGCTTTGTCCATCTCAATAATCAACGCTGTGCTTATGACATGACAATATGATATCAGGCCTGCCCCTGAATCGTAGTGCCATAGCCTGACATAAGCTTAAACTCTGCTCTGTCGACCACTCTGCAGCTGCCACGGTTGTCTGTCTTTACGCTGTATAGTATCTCATCTGCCACATGTAAAAAATCCCACACTCTGTTTTCTTCCTTTGGTACATCGCAATACATGCCCTGTGTGATTGTGACAATAGGCAGCATCTTTGAAAACCTGTGTGGCAGAGTCAGCTCCATAACCTTGCGGCGAAGCTCCTCCACATATTCTTTAGCATCTTCCTTTGATATATTCTCGTATATGACTACAAACTCGTCCCCGCCGTATCTGGCACAAAAACCTCCATGGGCTCCCGCAACTTCGCTTATACAGCCCGCAATCGCAATCAGACATCTGTCACCCTCCTGATGCCCGTAATTATCATTGTACTCCTTGAAATAATCCACATCCAGTATCTCAATAGCAAAATTGTGACCACATTTATGAGCATGCGAAAACATCTCATCCGCCTGTATATTAAGCTTTCGCCTGTTTGCCATGCCTGTAAGCGGATCTGTCTCAGACTGCGCCGCAAGAAGCTTATTCTCCTTCTCAATTTTTTTCTTGGCACGATTTACCTTCTCGAAATTCGCCCTAAGCTCTATGACCTCTTTTATCATAGCCCTGGCCTCAAGCTCCTTGCGCTCGGAAAGCTCATAGTACAGCCCTGCCGCCTGCAGATACTCTGCACCCATATGGTGCTTTCTGTAAAATCTGATTTTAAGACCTAAAAGTCTCATCTGCATGCTTGTGACCTTAAGATTGTTTATCATCGGCTCCATAAGCTCCATCAGATGCCAGAATTCATCAATCTTTTCACTCTCGAAAAGCACCTCGAGATACACAAAGAAATCCTCTATCAGATCCATAAAAAGCATATCCTGCGTGATTACACCATCAATGCGCCTGATACACTCGTCACGTTTTTCAATCTGTCCGCTTTTATGCATGTAAAAGGTTCTGCTGATAAGCATTCCAAGCCTGTCGATTGCATCTGCATACGGCAGATGCTCCCTCTCCACAATCTCAAGAATCTCATCTATTCCGGTAAAGTCACTCTCCAGTACCTTGCAGTTTATCATATTCTCATAAAGAGATATCATCCTGGTGTGATATGAAGGTTCATCCGGTGCGGAAGCTATGTATTCCATGGCTTTTTGAAAATATTCCATGGCCTCCTTATATCTGCCCACTTTGATATTTAAAGCTCCGCAATTGACATTTATAATGCTCTGTTCTTCCAACAGACCATACTTCTTGCAGTACATCAGCCCATCCAGATAATAGTCATATGCTACCGGCTGATTGCCTCTGCCTGACGTGATGATACCAAGTATATTGCATGCGCGCGCCAGCATGCTCCAGCTCTGCGCCTTCTCCAGATGATCTATCGCCCTGACCACGATATCAAAAATGTTATCGTAGTCATTCAGGCAATAAAGTGTCATGGCAAGATGATAGTATCCGAAGCCCAAGAGTTTTGAATCTGCTGTCTTTTCTCCGTAATCTATCAGCTCATGGCAATATCTGATTGTGAGCTCGGCGTCCTTTCTGTAATTGTCAAGAATGCCATTTGTCCAGTTTTTCACACTCTCATTGTATTCGTTAAACTCCACTTTTCACCTCTATATATCTCCGAAATAGTCCATAGGATTGACCGGTTTTCCATCCTGTTCCATAGCAAAATACACATTGGTTCCCTCAACAGTATAGTATCTGGTCACCTTTCCAACTGTTCCAAGTGTTTCTCCTGCCTCAAGTACATCGCCCTCACTGCAGGTTAGATTTGCAAGCTGTCCGTAAGTAGCCGTATAGCCGTCTCCTAAATCCTGCACTACTGTGCAGCCTGTCTCTGCGCTGTCATATATGTCTATAATCCTGCCCTCGGTAACTGAGCATACCGCATCTCCTTCGTTTGCACGTATTACCATGCCACGATTATACTGATACTGGTCGAGTGTCGGGAAATAAACCGTCTTGTCCATGGAAAACGGCAAAAGCACATCTCCCTTTACAGGCCAGTTTGTCACATTTTCCGGGACAAAATGCAGTTGTTTTTCCGTAGGCTGCTGATTTTCCTGCTGCCCTGCAGCAGATTCTTCCTGCCCCATTTTTGTCTCTGAGTCTACTTTTTCTGTAGTTTCCTGTGGTGTCTTTTTCTCTGTAGGCTCAACTATAGACGAAGTCTGTGAAATTTCTGTTGGTATCTCGTCTTTCCCGGGTTTCTGTGTTGAATATACCGCTGCAAATCCTATGGCTCCAGCCACGAGACATGCCGCTGCTGCAATTTGTTGTTTTTTCATAGGACATTACCTCCATCATCTGAATTGTTCTGATGATAGTATGTCCTGTCTGCATGGATTTATTCATGCTTTTTCTATTTTGCGGCACCAATTATATTTGATAATTGCGCAAACTGTGCAAGGCTTAGAGCCTCACCACGCACATTTACAGGGACTCCGAGAGCCTCTATGCTCTGCTGTATCTGCTCCTTGGTCAGTCCCATACCACCGAAATTGTTGAGCCCGTTTGCAAGAGTTTTCCTGCGCTGGTTGAAAGATGCCCTGATGATTTTGAACATCAGCTTTTCATCATCTACGTCAACCACCGGCTTTTCGTATCTCTTGAGCGATATAACAGAGCTTCCTACCTTTGGCTGTGGCATGAAACAGCTTGGCGGCACATTTACCACTATCTCAGGGTGCGAATAATACTGCACCGCAAGTGACAGAGCCCCGTAATCCTTCTTGCCGGGACCTGCCTGCATACGGTCTGCGACCTCCTTCTGCACCATAATGGTAATGCTGTCTATCGGCACATGACTCTCGAACAGCCCCATAATAATAGGTGTCGTTATGTAATATGGCAGGTTTGCAACAACCTTTATCGGCTTACCATTATTATATTCTTCTGCCAGAGCATTTATGTCTACCTTCAATATATCATCATTTATGACCTTTACATTATCATATTCACTCAGAGTATCCTTAAGTATAGGTATCAGATTTGTATCTATCTCGACTGCTATTACCTGGCGCGCCGACTCACACAGATACTGTGTCATCGTACCTATTCCCGGGCCTATCTCAAGTATCATATCGTCCTTTGTGATGCCGGCCGAGTCTATGATTTCCTCCAAAATGCCTGTATCAATAAGGAAGTTCTGTCCGAATTTCTTTTGAAAATTGAAATTGTATTTCTGCAGAACCTCGATTGTGTTCTTAGGATTTCCCAAATATGCCATGATATGCACTCCTTGTGTCGTTTCATCTGATGCGACAGTCTAACTGCTGTCTTTATTTTTTATATTATCACATGAAATGCCTTTATTTCAATTATATTCGTGAATTTTCGCGGTTTTGTCGGAAGCCTGGGACGAAAAGCATGAACCGCCGCCCTGCCATAGGGCACGTACACTCCCGCGTGAGCTACGCTTCGCAGTTAAGATTCTGTACGGATTATGTCTAAAGATTTTCTATGCTTGACGAAACCGGCTTTTATGCACCGTCCATGGCGCATAACGCCTTGCCCAGCCGTCCATGGCTGGGCATTTCTGCGTATTTAAGCATAATCCTACAGTATCTAAACCGCTTCGCTATTCGCTCACGCGGGAGTGTACCGTGCCCCATGGCAGGGCGGCGGTTCCCGACTTTCGTCCCTCACGTTGTGGCTCAATCACTTACACGTGTGAACAGTTCAAATGCATTGGCACGTGTCATGCGCTCTACCTCATCAGGCGTAGTGCCTTTGATTTCTGCTATCTTCTTTATCACATATGGAATGTTTGACGAATCATTCCGCGTGCCTCGATGTGGCTCCGGGGCCATGTATGGACAATCTGTCTCAAGAAGGATTCTATCAAGTGGAAGCTCTGACACTGTCTGTACCAGCTTCTTTGCATTCTTGAAAGTTACGACACCTCCCACTCCGATATAATATCCCAGCTTTACATACTCCAGTGCCATCTCCGGTGAATATGAATAGCAGTGTATCACGCCGCGGATATTCTTTTTTGCTGCCTCTGTCATGATTTCCATGGTGTCCTGTGCTGCATCACGCGAGTGTATGATAACCGGCAGCGATGCTTCTGCTGCAAGCTCAAGCTGACGCTTAAACCAGTAGCGCTGGTTTTCCTGCACCTTTGGCTCCTTATCCCAGTAATAGTCCAGTCCGATTTCCCCGACTGCAACAGTCCTTTCCCATGCAGTCTGTTCCCTAAGCCATGCAAAGGTTTCCTCGTTTAAATCAGCTACGTCGCTTGGATGCACTCCAACCGCTGCATATATAAAGTCATATTTCTTTGCAAGCTCTATTGTAGTCATGGTAGAGCCAATAGAAGCCCCGACATTTATTATCGGGGCAACTCCTTTTTCATGGACGCGTTTTATTGTTTCATCACGGTCGTCCTTAAATCTGTCATCATCATAATGGGCATGTGTTTCAAATATCATTAATTACTGTGTCCTTCCTCCGCCCAAAGCTTATCGGCACAAGGCTTCCATGCCTGCGCATACTCCTTACACTTGTTGCACAGATGCTCTGCGCTCTCAGGTGACTGCAAATCAGTTGATTTTGCCCCTGTTTCCTTTACGAGCCGCTGTAAGATCTCAGGATTTTCAAGCATAGGACATGGTCTGTAGTGATTCTCATTAAATGGCTGGTTATCATGATATGCCATGAAAAGCGGCTGTTTCAAAATCTCAAGCATGCTGTGTGTACGGATGTTGGCTCCTGAGTAGTGGATAAATACACATGGCTCAGCATCACCGTTGGCATTGATATGGAAGTAGTTTCTTCCTCCTGCGATACAGCCTCCGACAAACTCGCCGTCATTCTGGAAATCCATAGTGAAAATTCCCTTGCCGCTTGTCATATTTCTGATCTCACGGACACGGTCCTTGATGTAAAGCCTCTGCTTAGGGTTTGGTAAAAGTTCCAGTGATGCATCGTTTCCGACAGGCATATAGTGGAAGTAAAGCGCATAGCGGCAGCCCTTTTCCACAATCATGTCGATAAACTCATCACTGGTAACTGTCTTATAGTTCTTTGAAGTGTAACATATTGATGTACCGAAAACAAGTCCGTTTTCCTTAAGCAAATCCATTGCATGCATAACCTTTGCAAATACACCGGTGCCTCGTCTTAGGTCGTTCACCTCTGAGAAGCCCTCAAGACTTATTGCAAGGTACAGATTTCCGATACGCTTTAAGTCTGCGCAGAAGGCCTCATCCACGAGTGTGCCGTTTGTGAATGCCAGAAATGCACAGTCACTGTGCTTCTCACAGAGCTTAACAAGGTCTGATTTTCTGACAAGAGGCTCCCCTCCTGTAAACATATACAGATATACTCCAAGCTCCTTGCCCTGTGTTACGACCTTATCCATCTCATCAAAGGTAAGGTTCAGCTTGTGGCCATACTCTGCTGCCCAGCAGCCTGTACAGTGCAGATTGCAGGCACTTGTCGGATCCATAAGAATGAGCCATGGCACATTGCAGCCATACTTTTCACGATTTTTACGGATGGTTTTTGTGCCGTAAACAAATGCCTCAAAGCCCAGATTGAGCGCGATTGTCTTTAATACATGAGGATCTATCTCGTTGATAAGACGATGCATGTACTTGTTGAGCGTGCAGTCCTTATCACAGATCATCTTGCGCGCACTGTCATAGTTTAAATCAATCTTCTCATCGCCCATAAATTTCTGCCACATGTCGATAAGCTTTACAACCTCTGTCTCCGGGTCCTTGCAAAGTCCTTTTACAATGTTGTCACATATTTTTGATGCAGCAAGTCTCGCTGCCTGATGTCCTAAATTTCCCACTTTGTATTCCTCCTTATTGTTTCAACGGTATTTCTGACGACAAATAAATTTAGTATTCCGTCAAGACTCAAATTCAGTCCTATTAATCTCACTATCATGCCTGCGGTCTCAAATGGTGTCACAAGAAGCAGTATTCCCACAAATGCCACTACAAACGACATCACGAGTATGAGCCACCATCTCTCGATGCCAAAACGCTTTGCTTCCACTGCAGTCTGTATCTTGAACGCTCCATCTACCAACATAAAAATGCCTATTGCTGTAGACAATATCTCTATAATATACTCAGTTTTTTTAATAATTATGATTCCAAGCACTATTGAAACTATCCCAAGCGCCAGGTCAAACTGAAACGCAAGCTGAAATAAATCCTTTGCAAAATATCCGGACAACTTTGTCACTCCGTATACTATGAGAAACACTCCATACACCACGCACAAAGTCCTAAGTCCAAGCTGTGGCGCAAATAACAAAGCTGCCCCCAATGCAATCAGGCATATTGTCATGACAGTGTATGCATTTTTCACACGTACCAATGTGTGCATAAAGTATCTCCCTCCTTTTTGTCTGCTATTCTAATCCACCATAATCGTCTTTAAAATGGACAAAAAAATAAGAGTGTCTGAAATTCAGACACTCTGTCAAATCTGTTCGAATTATTTTGTCATACAATATCCGCCTGCCTACAGACAGCACTCAATCATATCATAAATTGTGGCATCGAAAGAGTCACCTATTCTCTTAACAATATCTCTGTTGTATTGGCTTTTTGACAGTCCAACGCCATTTGCCGTAATGTTCTCAGGCAAACGGCTCATCATACTGCCTCTCTCAATCCACTTAATTGTACTGCCCACGATTCCGTTGCTGTAAAACGCCGTGATAAAAGCAATGTCACTATCATCCAGGCTGTAGCCCTCTGCCTTTTCCAACACAAAGCGGCGCACCACCTGCGTAACCACGGCATCCAGATATGTCCTTAATACCCTGCCGTTTTCCGATGCATAAATGTGCATTATCGCCTCGCGGTTATTAAGAATAAGGGCAGCGACTCTGGCATATGCATCATGAAATGTCACGCCTTCCTTTGCCTCATCCATCACAAGCCTGACCTCGTCCTCAAATATGGCCTCAAGCACATCATATATGTCCTTGAAATAATAGTAAAATGTATTTCTGTTTATCTCACACTGCTCGCATATATCCTTGACTGTAATCCTGTCAAGCGGTTTGTTTTTCAGTATATGTAAAAAAGTCTGCATTATGGCTTTTCTGGTAAATGTTGCCATGTGTATATCTCCTGATGTGCGTATTATACATAAACCCTACTCTCAACCGCCATTATATTACGATTGTTATATTTTTGTCAAACTATGTCTTCGTGTAACTTCAAAGTAAATTCAAAGGCCAACACCAAAAGAAAGAAACTTATCCATTAAAATCCAAAGTCCGCATAATCCTGCGGCAGAAATCTATGGTAAATAATATGGCAGCCCTCATCATGGAAGCAATAGTAGTATGTGTCATCCGGCTCATTTAAGAAGCGGATGTAACAGTCAAACTCGCCGTTTTGCATTTCCTTTTTTTCGATGTCGTCCGAGTATTTGTAAAACAGCTCAGTTATCTGCTCCATGGTGCAGCCATGCGTGCCGACAAGCGCAATCAGCTCCCTTATAAACTCGTTGTCAGCTGTGTTTTCATGCACATACTCACTGCCCTCAGGTGGTATCTCTATGCAGAAACGCTCATTTTTTGCGGTGACCTTTATCTCACCTATGGTGTCAGTAAGCTGTTTTGGCAGGTTGTCCGGTGCAAGTATTTCAAGCATCTGCTGCTCTGAAATTACGCCGGCTGCAATTTTATTGTCATCCCCTGCACACTCAAAGAAATGTCTGAGCGTGGAAAGAGGATAATACAGTCTGACTATTTCCTTCCTGTAGCCAAGCTTCGCCTGCTGCTCCTTTACAATGTCAATAAGGCTCTTCGCTAGACGAGCGTAACCGGTGGTGCTATAATCGCCGCTGTAATTATTGCTATAATTGCCTTTATAATCGCCACTATAATTCACTTTGTCATCAAAATCACTTGTTTTCGTCATACCGATAGCTTCTCTTTCTCCCGGCTTTTAAGGTTATTCTAGGGCATGCTCACCTTATCGAGTATTCCTGTCAGGTGTGCTATTGCCACGCCATAGTTTGTCATCGGCACATGCTGAGTGCGTGCCCTGTCTATTCTTGATAATACATATTTTCTGTTAAACATGCAAGCGCCACACTGAATAACGAGGTCATACTGAGATAGATTATCAGGGAAGTCTGTACCGCTTGTAATATCCACAGTAAGCTCCTCACCGACACGCTTTCGAAGCAGGTTCGGAAGCTTCACTCTGCCTATATCCTCCGTAAGAGGCGCATGTGTACAGCACTCTGCGATAAGCACTCTTGAGGATGGCTTTAAGGCATCAATTGCCCTTGCGCTCTCCACATAATATGGCAGATCACCCTTGTATGCTGCAAAAAGCACTGAAAATGATGTGAGCATACTCTCCGCCGGTTTGTGCTCGTACACATAGCCAAACACCTGTGAATCTGTCACGATGAGCTTTGGCGCGTGAGATAATGCTGCAAGTGCATCTGTCATTTTGTCAGTTGTCGTGCTCATCACAAGGCATTTTCTATCGAGCAATTCCCTGAGTGTCTGCACCTGTGGCAATATGAGTCTGCCCTTTGGCGCCTGGATATCCTGTGGCATGACAAGAAGCACCAGGTCTGTCTGAGAAACAAGGTCTCCCAGAATAAATTCCTGTCCGAAATCCTCAGGCAAAAGGCGTGTGAGTGCAGAGATAACGGCATCCATTCCCTTGCCCTTTAATGCGCTGACTGCTACAACCTCAAAGCTATTGTCTGCATTTTTGCCCATCACAGCACTGTTTTCCTCATAAACCCAGCACTTTGCGGCCTCTATTGCAGCATTGTCAAGCTTTCCCCTGCTCTTTTCCTGTGCCTCTGTGGAAAGCAAAATCTCGTCTATCTTGTTTAAGGCAAATACAACCGGGGTATGTTTTTTTGCAAATAGCAGGCTCCACTCTGCCTCATCCTTAAAAGCTTTTTTAAACGGTACCCCTGCCTTCTTTGCGGCAATGATCTCTGCAATATCAAGCACTACAACGGCTATGTCTGTCTTCTCTGCTGCCAGATGAGTCTTTTCCACTCGTCTTTCACCAAGCTCACTGTCATCATCAAAGCCCGCTGTATCAATAATCACGCACGGTCCGAGCGGATGTATCTCCATCGGCTTGTACACAGGGTCGGTTGTCGTACCTGCCACGTCAGCTACAATGGAAACCTCCTGCTTTGTAACCGCATTTATCAGAGATGACTTACCACTGTTTGTCTTTCCGTATATACCTATATGAAGTCTGTTGGCAGAAGGCGTCTCATTCAAATTTCCCATATTTCCTCCTTTAGAAACGGAAATCACGCTTTCCGTCTGCAATATCATGTATATGCTCATAGCAGGTCTGCTTAACCTTTGGATTGGTAATCTTTTCTATTTCCCTATCGATGAGCTTCATTCCAAGCTCTCTTGTCTGCGGGCTTGCATAGTCCTCGAGATACTCCTTAAGTGTCATGAGTGCGTTCGGATGACAGCAATTAAGTATCTGCATGCTCTTGCACAGTGCCATAAAACGGTCTCCCGTTCTGCCTTCTCTGTAGCAGGCTGTACAGAAGGACGGAATATAGTCCATCTTTATAAGCCAGTTTACCACCTCGTCAAGTGTTCTCTGGTCGCTGACATCAAACTGCTCCGATGTTGCCTCTGCATTTTTCTCAGCCTCCGGGTCTGCATATCCTCCAACACTTGTCTTTGATGCGCCGCTGATCTGTGAAACACCGAGCGGCAGAACCTTTTCACGGACAGCCTGGCTCTCACGGGTTGAGATTATCATTCCTGTGTATGGCACTGAAATACGGATAAGTGCGCATATTTTGGCGAAGGTATCATCACTGATGCCATTGTCAAATACATCCGGGTCTATATCATCTGCGTGCTTTATACGCGGCACACTGATGGTGTGAGGACCTACACCGTGCACTGCCTCAAGGTGCTCTGCATGCATCAAAAGTCCGGCAAACTCGTACTTGTACTTGTCCAGTCCGAAAAGTACACCAAGTCCCACATCGTCAATGCCGCCCTCCATAGCACGGTCCATGGCCTCTGTGTGATATGCATAGTCATGCTTTGGTCCTGTCGGATGAAGCTGCTCATAGCTCTCCTTGTGATATGTCTCCTGGAAGAGTATGTAGGTTCCGATTCCTGCCTCCTTGAGCTTTCTGTAATTCTCCACTGTAGTGGCAGCGATATTTACATTTACACGGCGGATAGCTCCGTTTTTATGCTTGATGCTGTAGATTGTGTTGATACACTCGAGAATATACTCAATCGGATTGTTTACAGGGTCCTCTCCTGCCTCGATTGCAAGACGCTTGTGTCCCATATCCTGAAGGGCTGTGACCTCCTTTACTATCTCCTCCTGAGTGAGCTTCTTTCTCGCAATATGCTTATTTTTCATGTGATATGGACAATAAACACAGCCGTTCACACAGTAGTTTGACAGATAAAGCGGTGCAAAAAGCACGATTCTGTTTCCGTAGAAATCCTTCTTTATCTGCTGTGCAAGCTTGTAAACCTCGTCAAGCTTCTCCGGAATCTCACAGGCTAAAAGCACTGATGCCTCTCTGTGTGTGAGTCCTTTTTTTAGCTTTGCTTTCTCGATAATCGCATCGATAAGCCCTATATTATTTTTGTTTGCCTCTGCGTATTCGAGAGTCTCTTTGATTTCCTCGTCTGAGATGAATTCCTCAGCCTTTAATGATTTTACGTTGTACATTTTTATCTCCTTCTATATCCTAGTGCTGTTTTATATTTATTAATCGTAACTATTAATCAAAAATCTGCGTAGTCTCCGCGCGACACCACCACCTGATAGCCGATGCTTTTCATCCGGTTTTCCATGCAGTAGCGGCACTCTGCTGCCTCATCTCCGGTGCAGATTTTATTGTCGTAAAGCTTGTATTTGTCACGGACATTGACCGGTGAGAGGTTTGGCATCACGACATTTGCACCCGACTGTATGCCCTTTTCCCTGCCGAGCGGATGGATTGTGCCAAGCGCTGTTGTGGCAGGCAGCAGCACCTTGGGATGTATGAGCCTGATGATTGAAAGCAGGCGAAGCGTCTCATCCATCGTGCCTGACTTTTCGTTTGCAAAAGGTGTATCCTTCTGCGATATGAACGGACCGATTCCAACCATGTGAGGCTCAAGCTCCTTTATAAACTGCAAATCCTCGTACAAGGTCTCCACTGTCTGTCCCGGCGATCCGACCATGAAGCCGCATCCCACCTGATATCCTATCTCTTTCAAATCCCAAAGGCACTGCTTTCTGTTTTCAAGTGACATCTCTACCGGATGAAGCCTACTGTAATGCTTTTCATCCGCAGTCTCATGGCGCAGCAGATATCTGTCTGCCCCTGCATCAAAATAGCTCTGATAGCTCTCCTTTGACTTTTCTCCGATAGAGAGTGTAACTGCGCAGTCCGGATACTTTGCCTTAATCCCGGACACTATCTCACAGATGCGCTCATCCGTGTAATACGGATCTTCACCTCCCTGCAGCACAAAGGTACGAAAACCAAGCTCATAGCCGCTCTCGCAGCATGCCATAATCTGCTCCGTACTCAGGCGGTAGCGGTCCGCGTGAGTATTGCTGTGCCTTATGCCGCAGTAGAGACAGTCGTTTTTGCAGTAGTTGGTAAACTCTATCAGCCCTCGTATAAAAACCTGATTGCCATAGGTCTCGTGTGCTTTCTCAGATGCCCTCTTTCTAAGGTAATCAACTGCCTGCATATCATCCGTCTCAAGCAGCATATGCAGCTGCTCGAGGGTGATATTCCGGCATGCCGTAATTTCATCTATAATTTTTATTATTGCTGTATTTTCGGTCATGCTTTCTCCTGTAGTCTGGTCTGCTTTATTTATTAGAGTAAACTGTCTTCACTCCTATGCCATCCAGCCTGCCAATCCTGCCGGACAAAGCACTGATAATATCCTGTGGTGCGTCAATCGCCACACTGATGATATTCACGTTCTTTTTCTCGTATGGGATACCCATGCGCCCAACAATGAAGCTGCCGTACTCATGCAGCAGATGATTAAGCTGCTCAACCGAATCCGGTTTTTCAACTATAATGCCGATCAGGGCTATTCTTGTTTCCATGCGTTACTCCTTATAATATTTAATATGCGGTTATTGTACCTCTTTGTATTTAATGAGAACAAAGCCCCAACATTAATTGAAAATTCGCCTCTTTCGAGGCTTCTCCGCAGCTTGACGCTGCTACAATTTTCAATTTATGTTGGGATGTCCAATAACCACATACGCCCTTGCATGCGAGCATGCAGATGCGCATGCGGTTATTGTACCTCTTTGTTCACTAACAAAGGGTGCACTTCGCCGGAAGTACACCCTAAATCTTAAAATGTTCTTCCTCCTCATACGTGAAGCAACTATCATCTGCTCACAGTATTTGGTGTCAGTGACTCTGAATTATGACATCAGAGCCTTCAATGTCTGCAGGCTTGAAGAAAGAGAGCTGTTATCAGCATGTCTCGCTTCTTGCGTGCTATCTAATATCTAATCCGATTGTATCATGTCTAAATCATTTCAACAATATTATATCTGCTTGTTTCCCGAAATATACACTATTTTGGGACAAAAAAAGAACAGCCATCGTTCTGCTGTCCTTTAGGAGAAGGTATTTTACTATGGGGATAGTAAAAATATATAATGTATTGGGGGGTTTTTACGTTAATTATAGTATCACGTGCCATGAAAAATGTCTATTATCGTGATGCACAAACATGCATAAATTTTCGATTATTTTTTATGCAATATGTATATGATTGATTTAAGATAATCATTTGGTTACAATTACGGCCCATTAAGAATTTCAATATTTTTGAAAAGAAATCTACTTACAAGTTGACTTTTTTAACCTAAAGGAAGAAAATAGAAACATAAATTGGAAGGAAAGGAGCGGACTCTCATGAAGAAAATACTGGTTTTACCACTGTTGCTTTGTCTTATATTCTGCTCCTTTCTAAGTCTCGACAAAAATCTGGACGAATTTGATCCTGACCGCACAGCATACGGTTCATACGATCACAGGGTTGTCTGGGGCTCTTATGCCTCTTCTGATAAGGCCGCGCTTCCACAGCAGGAAGTCTTGGACTCACGCGCAGTGCTTTATTCAGAGTCAGATATGTCGGCACTCATGGATTGCCAGTATATAGAAGAAATACCTTCTTTTCCTGAAGTCATATGCCGCATCCGTACCTCTTCGCTTGGTTTTTTAGGCAGGCTTACATCCAATTTAAGCTGGCTGAGTGCGTTACTCCAGTTAATACATATTATTTTATTCGCATATGCCGCTATCGTGGTCATGCGCATATGCCTCACAAACACGAGCCGGCGCTTTATTATCCGTTTTATCCACGACAAGGATGGGCTTAAACTAATTTCCTTCGCTGATTATTTCAAAACTCGCGCATATGCGGAGGAAATATAACTTAGATACATTAAATAAACATTTTCTCCGCGTCACGCTGACAAAGTAAAACGGAGGATTTAAAATGCTTGAAACAATAATAATTGTCGTGTGTGCTGCCGTTTGTATCGGCGCTGCAGCCTATGCCTGGTGGATGGAGAACGGTCCTGAGAAGGACGACAGTGATGCAGCCGGAAAGAACAGCCATAGCCATGCTTATACCAAATACGACAGCAATATCAAGGATGATGTTGTCTTTCATAAAGCACACAAATAACGATAACATTTATCAACATTAGTAACTATAAACCTAAATAAATTATCTCACCCAATTCGTCATGCATCATCTTTAACCCGGATGATTTATGGCAGAACAAAACGAGCCGCAATCCTGATACCAACAGGATTGCGGCTCGTTTTTATATTTCTGTATCTTCACTTCTGCAAAACGATGTGCTAAATATTAAGCATATCGCTGAGCTCCTTAAGTGCTCCGTCTGTCTCATGTGCGAGAACCTTCTTTGCAAGCAGCTTTCCAAGCTGAACACCTTCCTGGTCGAAGCTGTTTACATTCCATAAGAAGCCCTGGAACATGATCTTGTTCTCAAAGTGTGCAAGGAGTGCACCAAGAGATGCAGGATTTACCTGGTCTCCGATGATGATGCTTGAAGGACGTCCACCCTCGAAGTTCTTGTTCTTGTTGTCGTCTGCCTTACCACATGCAAATGCAACTATCTGTGCTGCTACGTTTGCGCAGAGCTTCTGCTGGCTTGTGCTGTCCTGGATGACTACATCTGTGTCAAGCTGGTTGTTCTTGAAGCCAATGAACTGGAGTGGCACAATATCTGTTCCCTGATGAAGGAGCTGATAGAATGAGTGCTGTCCGTTTGTTCCAGGCTCACCAAAGATAACCGGTCCTGTCACATAATCTACAGGCTCACCGAAACGGTTAACCGACTTGCCGTTTGACTCCATATCAGCCTGCTGTAAATGTGCAGGGAAACGGCTGAGTGCCTGTGAGTATGGAAGCACTGCTGTGCTAGGATATCCGAGTACGTTTCTCTCGTAAACACCGATGAGTGCGTCGAGCATCTCAGGATTCTCCATGATATCTGCATTCTTTGAAAGCTTATCCTCTGCTGCTGCTCCGTCGAGGAACTGTGCAAATACTTCAGGACCGAATGCAAGTGAGAGAACTGCTCCACCAACTGCTGATGTTGATGAGTAACGTCCTCCGATGTAATCGTCCATGAAGAAGGCTGCAAGGTAATCATCGCTCTTTGCAAGTGGTGATGTCTCGCTTGTTACAGCAATCATGTGCTTAGAAGCATCAAGTCCTGCGTTCTTTAATGCATCCTTTACGAATGACTCATTGGTAAGAGTCTCAAGTGTTGTACCTGATTTTGATACTAATATAAAAATAGAGTGAGCTACGTCAACTGATGCAAGTACGCTTGCCGCATCATCAGGGTCAACATTGCTGATGAATTTGGCTTCCATCTTGAATGTATTGTTTTTCTTTGCCCAGTTCTCAAGTGCTAAGTACATAGCACGAGGTCCTAAATCGCTTCCGCCGATTCCTATCTGAACAACTGTTGTAAACTTCTCTCCTGCTGCGTTTGTAATCTCGCCTGAGTGAACCTTGTTTGCGAACTCAGCGATTCTCTCCTGCTGCTCTACGTAGAATTTACGCTTGTCAACTCCGTCTGCCACTACAGCATCTCCGAGCTGTCCACGAGTGAGCTGGTGAAGAACGAGACGGTTCTCACCTGTATTGATAACAGCACCATTGTAAAGTGCCTCAAATTTCTCTGTAAGCTGAGCCTCCTTTGCAAGCTTTGCAAGTGCCTCAAGCACATCTGCGTCCACCTGCTTTGCAGCGAAGTTGTAAGTGAATCCCTCTGCCATTGGGATGTTGTACTCCTTGACACGCTTAGCGCCATTGTCTCCTGACATGGCCTCTTTTATGTCAACACGTCCCACTTTAGAAAGCTCCTTGAAGGATTCCAGGGTATCCAAGTTGTTCCAGGTAATCATTGCGATTTCCTCCTTATCATTTAATCTTATTTTCACCAATCGCATAAATTATACTATCAATCATTTTTAAGTTCAAGAGCTGAGAAACTTTATAAGTAAGTTTTTCGATAAAATTTGTATTTTGTTTTGTTTATGTGCGAATATGCACTTTTTATACGAAATCAGTAACTATTCAGATTCATACTCATCATGCACATGAATGTCCATCTTCCTATCGAAGGCATTCACATATTTCTTTGTTCTTTTTTATTTCGTCGTATGTCAAAATAATTTATTCCGTTTTCTTTCTTACTGTGTAACTATATGCGTCTAAGCTCAGCCAGACAGATGCACACAAATCCAAGCATTCCTGTGATACCGCCTGCCGTGAAAGCGATATTGAGCACTGCCTTTACAGCCATCACTCCACACAGCTTAGCAAGTGCAAATGCCACTACAAAGCCAAGCACAAACGATACTGCTGTACCAAGAAGTAATATTATGTATCTGTACTTTGTTATCATTTCTTCGTCAAACATATTTTCCCTCCATCAAATCAGCTATCAGAATTTTTAGAAATTATTCAGAACCATTTTTATTACCTTTTATTACATGATATGAGGTTCAAAAGGTATTTTGCCCCTCATTTATGACATCGATGATACCTTTTGACCCTTTAATCATATCATTCTAATGAAAATATACTGTCCGCGTTATGTAAAATTTGTTGGAAATTGTTGTAATGCAGTTACTACATATCAGTAACGTAATGCTGTTTTATTAAAAATCAGTTGACTTTGCCGGTGCAAGGTACTATACTCATGTTTGTAAAATTATTGGTATCTCCCTTTTAATTTTACATATTTACATAGTTTAATAACGGATTTTTGAGAGTGAACAGAGTTCATGAAGGGGTACACCACCGCGGGTGTATTGCTTTGTGAACTCTTTTTTAGTATATTGCTTCGGGGTAATCCCCGCTTTTTCCACATCTCAATCCGGAAAGGAGACGCACAATGGTAAAAATCAACGGTAAAGAAGCTGCAGATGTATGCGGCATGACTGTTTCGCAGTATCTTTCAGCTAACAATTACAACCCTAAGCACATCGTTGTGGAGCTGAATGAAGAGATTCTTCCAAAGACTGAGTATGACAGCACTGCTATCGCCGACGGCGATGTGGTAGAGATTTTAAGCTTTATGGGCGGGGGCTGATTAAAAACAAACACTTTTTACACCATCAATAAAAATATAAGGAGTTAATCATGAGTAAAAATATAGATTTAGCAAACGACAAATTAGTTTTAGGAGGTCACGAGTTTACCTCACGTTTCATCCTTGGATCGGGAAAGTTTTCACTCGACCTGGTAAAGGCCTGCATTGAGAAGGCTGATGCACAGATTATCACACTGGCTCTGCGCCGTGCAAACGATGGAGGACTGGCAAACATCCTCGACTATATTCCGGACAATGTCACACTGCTTCCAAACACATCAGGCGCCAGAAATGCCGATGAGGCTGTAAGAATCGCACGTTTATCCCGCGAGCTGGGCTGTGGAGATTTTGTAAAAATTGAAATCATGCGCGACAGCAAATATCTGCTTCCGGACAACTTTGAGACAATAAAGGCTACAGAGATTCTCGCCAAGGAGGGCTTTGTCGTAATGCCTTACATGTATCCTGACCTCAACGTGGCAAGAGACCTTGCAAACGCCGGCGCTGCCTGCATCATGCCTCTCGGTGCACCAATCGGCTCAAACAAAGGTATCTGCACAAAGGAATTTATCCAGATTCTGATTGACGAAATCGATCTGCCTATCATCGTGGATGCAGGCATAGGCCGTCCTTCACAGGCATGCGAGGCTATGGAAATGGGTGCTGCCGCAGTCATGGCAAACACCGCTGTTGCAACAGCCGGTGATGTTGAGATAATGGCAGAGGCATTTAAAAAGGCTATCGAGGCCGGAAGAATGGCTTATCTGTCAGGACTCGGACGCACTCTGACCAAAGGAGCCAGCGCATCATCTCCTCTGACAGGATATCTGCGCGACTAATCGATTATATAATAATTAGCTTTTGAAGGGAACACATAATGACTAACGATACAAATATAACAAATGACAAAGATATCAATGCAAATATCTCCCATGATGACCACTTCAACGACAGCATTGTAAACGAAGTAATCCTCGAGGACATGAAGAAAAACAGAATAGACCATATGAAATATCTGCCTGATATGGAGGTGCTTGACTCCGATATCATGGACAGGGTTGTTGCCGAAATGGATGCCTACGACTACGACAAATACACCGCAGCCGATGTACGCGCTGCGCTCTCCCATGAATACCGCACATTGGAGGATTTCAAGGCTCTGCTCTCGCCTGCTGCACAGCCATTTATTGAGGAAATCGCACAGGCTGCACAGCTTGAGACCAGAAAGCACTTCGGCAACAGCGTGTGCATGTTTACACCGCTTTACATATCAAACTACTGCGAAAACTACTGTATCTACTGTGGTTTCAACTGTCACAATAAAATCAACCGCGCAAAGCTGAATGCCTCAGAAATAGAGAAGGAAATGGCTGCAATCGCCAAAACTGGTCTTCAGGAGATCCTGATTCTCACCGGTGAGAGCAAGAAAATGTCAGATGTCGAATACATTGGAGAAGCATGCAAAATTGCCCGCAAATATTTCAAGGTTATAGGTCTTGAGGTTTATCCTATGAACTCTGACGAGTACGCATACCTGCACGAGTGCGGTGCTGACTATGTGACCGTTTTCCAGGAGACCTACAACTCTGACAAATACGAGACTCTTCACCTTGCCGGACACAAGAGAATTTTCCCTTACCGTGTAAATGCACAGGAGCGTGCTCTTAAGGGTGGTATGAGAGGTGTCGGCTTTGCTGCACTTTTAGGTCTCGATGATTTCAGAAAGGATGCACTTGCCACCGGATATCACGCATACCTGCTCCAGAAAAAATATCCAAGAGCCGAGATTGCATTCTCATGCCCTCGTCTGTGCCCTATCATAAACAATGACCGTATCAATCCAAAGGATGTCCACGAAACACAGCTCCTTCAGGTAGTATGCGCTTACAGGCTCTTCATGCCGTTTGCAAGCATCACCATATCTACTAGAGAGGTAGCGCGTGTGCGTGACAATCTCGTAAATATCGCCGCCACCAAGATTTCAGCCGGTGTCAGCACCGGAATCGGAAGCCATGTAGACGATATAGAGGACAAGGGCGATGACCAGTTTGAAATCTCTGATGGCAGAAGCGTGGATGAAGTATTTAATGCACTGCTCGACAATGGTTTGCAGCCGGTGATGAGCGACTATATTTACGTATAGGAATCCTGTAAACAATGAAATGCTTGAATTAGAATCAGTAATCATTTTAACAGGTATAAATATGTATATATGAATATGTAGGAACAAATATGAATAAAGAAAAACTCTTATACGAAAACTCAAAATATGCTTTACAGAGTGATAATATAATTGCTATCACAAACAGACACCTTTGCAGCCGTCCGTTCATGGAACAGCTCGAGCGCGTCTGTAAGCTCCATCCCCATGCAATTGTGCTCAGGGAAAAGGATATGCCGGAGGCAGAATATCTGTCTCTGGCACGCGATGTGATTGCTCTGTGTAAAAAATATGATGTACAGTGCATGCTGCACAGCTTTATAAATGTAGCAATGGAGCTTGAGCATCCGTATATACATCTGCCATTGCCAATCCTCGAAGCTTATGTCAAAAAAGGCCTATCTGACAATATATCCACAGATATGTCAAAAAGCACTGACAATTATCAACAATTCTTCAAGGTTATCGGAACCTCTGTCCATTCTGTAGAAGATGCCATAAAAGCCGAACAGCTTGGTGCCACATATATGACGGCAGGACATATTTTTGCAACCGACTGCAAAAAAGGACTGCCTCCGCGCGGACTTGATTTCCTCAAAAATGTCTGTGATGCGGTTGAGATACCGGTTTATGCAATCGGCGGCATTAATATTGCTTCAAGCGATGACAGCACAGCTTCCAATGCACCATCCACTTATGATGCTATGCCAGACATTAATGTTCCGCGACTTGCTGATGTTATGGAATGTGGAGCCGCCGGAGGATGTATTATGTCTGGGATGATGAGGGTATGATTTACCGACGTTTTAGTGCGGTAAAACCAAAGGGGGATTTTTCAACAAACTTGCAATAACTGGGGCATATTTAGATACGCCATAATCTTCAACAACATATACAATCCCCGTTCTGTAAACACATAAGGTTTGTATTTTATATTTGAACCTCTTCCCACATTCAAGGTGAAATTTTTGCACCTTGAAAGATTTTCCACTTTTATAATAGCTTTCATATCAGTAAAAAGGACATCCCCAGAGCTGTAAAATCTACAGTTCCGGAATGTCCTTTTTCCTATACTTCACTATATTTTCAACACATGATGCGTTTTATCAACACCTCACATATTTACATTTCGCACACCCTAGTTTCCGCACTCAATACTGATCTCATTGAATGTGCCAAGAATATCATCAACCTGCATAGCCTTCTTATCAGCGCCGGCCTTGTCGATTATCGCCTTGCCCTGATGCATCATGATAAGGCGGTCTCCGTATTCAACAGCGTAGCGCAGATTGTGTGTGACCATGATTGTTGTGACCTTCTTCTCTGCCACAATCTTGCCTGTGAGCTGCATTACAATCTCAGCAGTCTTTGGATCGAGGGCTGCTGTGTGCTCATCAAGGATGAGAAACTCGATTGGATTCATCGTAGCCATGAGAAGCGCAAGTGTCTGCCTCTGACCGCCTGAAAGTGCGCCAACCTTTGTGTGAAGCTTATCCTCAAGTCCGAGGTTTAACTTGGCAAGCATCTCCTTGTAATGCTCTATCCTGCTGTGGTTTGTACCACGGCCCAGACCGTATGTCTTTCCTTTATTGTCAGCTATGGACAGATTTTCAAGGATTGTCATGGAAGGACAGGTTCCCTTTGACGGATCCTGAAATACACGGCCTATGCGGCGGTGTCTGATAAAATCCTTCTGCTTTGTGATGTCAGTGCCGTTTACCACTATGCTACCACCGTCAATAGGGATAGAACCGCAGATGATGTTGAGCATAGATGTCTTTCCGGAGCCATTACTTCCTACAACGGAAACAAACTGTCCATCATCTATTTTCAGATTAAAATCATCAAAGAGGCATATCTCGTTGACTGTTCCCGGATTATATAATTTGTGGATATGGTTGAGCTCTAACATTATGCCACCTTCTTTCTTTTGTTTCTATCCATTCCAAGCACCAGAATGATGAGGAACAATACCGCTGTAATGAGCTTCAAATCGCTCGACGGCATACCAAGCTTTATAGCGATTGCCACACAGGCCTTGTATACAATCGCTCCGATAACAACACTCGAGGTCACACGTAAAAATGTTGCCTTTTTAAGCAGGCTGATTCCGATAATAACGCTCGCCAGTCCGATAACCATTGTTCCGGTTCCCATTGATATGTCGAAATATCTCTGCTGCTGTGCAAAAATGCATCCGCTTAAGCTGCAAAGGCCGTTGGCGATTGCAAGGCCGATGATTTTTGTGATGCCCTTGTCCACACCCATAGATGTAACGATAGTCTCGTTGTCACCTACGGCGCGAAGCAGATATCCTGACTTTGTGCTCATGTACCAGTCGAGCAGGAATTTCATCACGAGTGTGATAACAAGGATGATAATCACATTTGAAAACTGTGCTAAGCCGCCCTTAAATACATTTCTGACAAAATCATTGTCGAAAAGTGTGGTCATATTGTATATTGGCAGGTTTGCTCTTCCTGCAATACGAAGATTCACCGTATAAAGCGCTGTCATCATGATAATTCCCGATAAAAGGTCACGCACCTTGAGCTTCACATGGATGATTCCGGTCAGCATTCCGGCAAACGCACCTGCCGCAAATGTCACAAGCAGTGTGAGTATCGGATTAACTCCCTTTGTGATGAGCACCGCAGAAAGTGCCGCTCCAAGCGGAAAGCTTCCATCTACGGTCAGATCCGGAAAATCCAGTATGGTGTATGTGATATATATTCCAAGAGCCATGATCGCATAAATCATGCCCTGCTCTAAAACGCTTAAAACTAGTGTCACGGTGTATCCTCCCCTGCTTTAAAAATCAACGTAACTATTTTACTTCAATCTTATCAAATGTCTCGGCTGCATCCTTGATATAATCTGCATCAAGTGTCATGCCAATCTTGTCTGCTGCTGCAGTGTTTACATAAAGCTCTGCCTTTGAAGCTGTGATAAACGGAGTTTCAGAGGCTTTCTCCTCACCCTTTAAAATCTTTGCTGCCATCTTTCCTGTCTCGATTCCAAGCTGGTAGTAATCGATTCCCATTGAAGCGACACAGCCTGATTTAACCTGCTCAATTTCACTTCCGAATACCGGAATCTTTGCTCCATTTGCCTTGTCGAGAACAGTCTGGAGTGCATTTACTACTGTGTTATCTGTGAGGTTGCACAGACAGTCAACCTTGGAAACAAGATCTGATGCTGCAATCTCAATATCTGCTGATGTGTTTATTCCGGTGTCAACGATTTCAAAATCATATTTATCAGCAAGCTTTTTGTACTCCTCAATGGTGCTGCATGAGTTTGCCTCACTTGTGGTGTAGAGAATACCGATTTTCTTTGCATCCGGCATCATCTCCCTGATCATCTTAAGCTGCTCCTCAACAGGAAGCACGTCTGATGAGCCTGTGATGTTTCCGACACTTGAGCCGTCCTCCTTAGCAAGACCTGCTACAACAGGATCTGAAACTGCTGTGTATACTGTTGGAATGTCTGCATTCATAGCTGAATTGTAGGCGCTGGCTGCACATGGTGTAGCGATGGCACAAATCATATCAACCTTCTCAGATACGAAGCTGTCTGCAATAGTGCTTGCCGTACCGGTATCTGTCTGTGCATTCTGGTAATCAACCTTAAGGTTTTTACCTTCCTCGATGCCCTCTTCCTTGAGGCCCTCTAAGAAGCCCTCCCTGCAGTTGTCAAGAGAGCCATGCTCTGCAAACTGCGAAATACCTACTGTGTAGCTGTCACCCTTTGAGCCACTCTGTGTAGATCCCTTTGACCCCTCTGCTCCACAGCCTGCCATAAGGCCCATGGTGCAAACTGCTGCTAAAATTACTGATAATACTTTCTTTTTCATATTGAATTCCTCACTTTCTTTGTGAAGTGTTTGTTTCCCGATGTTCGCGATTTTCTCATAAATCTGCCGCAACAAGCCAGATGTCATAGCATCAAATCAAATTTGCGCTAACGACATTTCATCATGTGGGTGTTTATGCAAAAAACCGCCTCAAGCTAATGCTTGAGACGGTAATAAATTCTTATTATCGCGGTACCACTCAATTTGACGAATTGTCCACTCTGTCATGTACTAATATACATGCCGAAATGATAACGGGTTCGGTTCCCGGTGACGCCTACTGATTTAATCGTTAGGAAACTATGCTCTGTACAATCAAACGCTTCGGATCACCCTCGAAAGGCCATTCAACAAATCCATCCATACTGCAATCCCACCATCTGCAGCTCTCTGAGATATCCGGAAAGGTCTACTCTTCTTTCTCATCGGTTTTGAAACACTGTTAAATTAATCTTTTAATATACTTTATGCTCTTTTTGTCACTTTGTCAAGGTAAAGTTTGAAAATTTCTGTATTTAAGAGGTGATACCCCATACATTTTCTTGAAGCTGCGTATAAAATAGCTCACATTCTGATATCCACTGCACATCGCAACCTCTGTAACGGAAGCTGTTGATTCCTCCAATAGCTGTCTGGCGTGCTCCAGCCTGAGATGATTGACATACTGTGACAGAGTAATATGAAAATGCTCTTTAAAGTAGCGTGATATGTATTTTTCTGACAAATGAAACTGTGCACCAAATTCCTTCAGTGAAATTTCCCTTGTATAGTTTTGCCGGATATACGTTATCATTTCTTTTTCTATTGTGTTGGTGCCGTTTGTGCCATTTTCCAGAATCAGACCATTTCTCCACATTTTCCGGATGAATTTGATGAGAGTTATTTTTGTCTCAAATTGCGCCTCTATATTTGCAGCATCTGTTTTTTCTGCGTTTTTCCCTGATATCGGTGCATTTATCTCTATCAGCCGCTCGCATATATCTGCTGCTGTATCATTTATCTGAGGACTAATCATAAATCTGCCTCGTTTAAGAGGGGATAGGATTGATTTTTCCATGAGATCGTCCGTCTGAAATGATATATATTCAAGAGGAAACAGAAACGTGTAATAATCTACATCTCCTATCGGCGAGCCAATTAAATGCAGACTGCCCGGCGATACCACAAATGCATCCTTTGGGCTTCCTATATAGTTTTCACCTGATATGGTCACATGCAGCTTGCCCTGCTTTACATATATAATTTCCAGCTCATCGTGCCAGTGTACCGGAATCTGGAATGCACGCTTTACATCACTGATATGGTATTGGCTGAACGGATTTTCCGGTGTGCCGTGTGGCCGGTTTTCTTTTAATTCAAAATACATTTTTCTACCTGCTATTTACTTACATAATATTTATTTCATTTTACAATAAAACTGCTGATTTTTGTAATATAAATTGCAAATTGTAATCTGAATAATTCAATATTTCATCAATTTTGCAAATTTTTATTTTCTGTTGACAACAACGCTGCTATGGTTTTATATTATTCAAAGTTTGCAGATTACAGAGCTACCGGCTCTTTTTAGGAGGTACATATATGCAAAGAAGCTCTATCTCCAACAAAGGCTTTTCACTTGTAGAACTTATAATTGTAATTTCAATAATGGCGGTTCTTATCGGAATTCTCGCGCCTCAATTTATTTCATATATACATAAATCAAAGGTTGCATCTGATTGGGCTAATCTTAAGGCTTATTACAGCGAGATAGAGACCGACTATGTTGATAACGATGGTACATATAATCCTGATGTTCCAACCATCAGCCAAAACCTGGCCCTGACAGGGATGATGAGTACTGTCGAAGAGAGATTAAATTCCTAGACGGACGCACCGTTAAACTTAAGGCCGGGTACTATGCAATAACAAAATCATATACCGACAATGGCGGATACCAGATAGCATATTACTGTGATAAATGCAAGAGCGATTGGGATAAGCATAAAAAAACCTGTGAACTTACCCTTGGTTTATAGCATTTCATTTTCTGAGACTAAATTATAGATAAAGTAGAAATAGTACAATTTTTCCTTGAAATAATACAAGAATTATTTGTGATAATGTAATATATTGATGCATGCAAGCTTCTCTTCTTTATATCTTCCTCTCCCAAATGAAGTTTATAATGAGAAGTTTGCATTTTTTCTGTTAATATCACAAAGTATACATACATTATAAATGAGGTAATCTATATGCAGGTTCAAAGAAAAACACTTACACAGCTTTCCATTCCAATATGCTTCGAAACACTTTTTTACATGCTGTCAGGCATGGTCGACACTCTTATGCTGTCATCCGTGAGCGACCAGGCGGTTGGTGCTGTCGGCACGGCAAATACATATATCTCTGTTTTCATCATCATGTTTGGTGTCATCTCAAGCGGTATGGTTGCCGTCATGACGCAGAATATCGGTGCCGGAAAACCGGGTATAGCATATCAGGCAAGACAGCTTGGACTTATATTTAACGCTGTAATAGGCGTGCTCATGTCTGTATTACTGGCTGTTTTTTCCGGTAATATTCTTAGAATGGTCAGCATTGCACCGGCGCTTTTTGATTCGGCAAATACTTATCTGCGCATTGTTGGAGGTGCCTGCTTTTTAAATGCTCTCATACCGATTTTTTCAAGCTACCTGAGAGTTTTCGGCTACACAAAGCAATCCCTTTGGGCATCAATTATTGGAAATGTCATTAACTTTATACTTAACGCTGTTTTTCTCTTTGTAATGAACTGGGGCGTTATGGGTGTTGCCACAGCAACGGTTATTTCACGTATTATCAATCTGATTATTGTTGCCACAATGGGCGCTGTGCTCATCAAGGCAAAGGACAGTCCCGAGCGCATAGCTCCCGGAAAAATTCTCGGACAGATTATAAAGATTGGCTTTCCGTCTGCCTGTGAAACCGCGCTTTACAATATCGCAATGACTCTTGTAGTGCGATTCATGAACCAGATGGATGCTGACGGAATGAACGTCACTGCGCGCTCTTATGCCACACAAATTGCTAACTTTTCGTACTGTATCGGTGCTGCCTTAGCTCAGGCAAATGCCATCCTGACCGGCTGGCATATCGGAGCAAAGGAGTATGACGAATGTGATAGGGGCACTCGCAAGGCCGCTATCTACGGTGTGATTACGGCATCCTGCCTTTCTATCACATTTGCGCTTTTAGGTAACTACATTGTGCGAATCTTCACGAATGACGTACAGATGATAAATCTTGTCACAAAGCTTCTCGCCATCGATATTGTGCTGGAGTTTGGAAGAGTCACCAATCTGGTCTATGGTCAGGCACTGAAGACAAGCGGTGACGCCGTATTCCCGGTTGTCATGGGTGCTGTTTTCATGTACCTTGCGGCGGTCGGTGGAACATACTTCTTCGGACTTCATCTGGGGCTTCTCGCAGTCGGTGCTTACATCGGACTCGCAAGTGACGAGTGCATCAGGGCTATCGGCATGGTGCTGCGCTGGAAGAGCGGAAAGTGGAAGAATAAGGGACTGGTTGATTAGAGCTAACAAAATAAAAATGCACTATAAAAAGGAACCAGCTGGTTCCTTTTTATAGTGCATTTACTTTATTATGCAAGCTCCGGAAGCTTGTATCCCGCCTTTTGCATCGCCCTTTCAAAATCTGCAAACGTCATATTCAGTCGCTTTGCTCCTAATTCCGGCTCTATTATGCCATCATGTACTAACGAATATATTTCAAGATATCTACCTTCCTGAATACCACGCTTTTTATGGTCATCCCATGCCTTACACATATTTACCACCTCTTTAAAATGATACGCACAGATAATATAAATGCTGTGGTGTTGTATTTACAGAAATATAATGCTTGGAGTTGATTGTAACATAATACATTTTTTTTGTCATACATAATTTCAAATGATACCATTTATTGAAAAGTCATTACATATCAGTCACAAAATATTTAAAATATATGAAACACCTACAATAATAACGCTCATTATTGAAAATGCTTCTATATTTCCTCGTGATATTTTAGAAACTAATAAACCAATTATGCTAATCATAACCGAGATTATAAGATAGAACAGATATAATAAAACAATAAATTGCCATATAGACAAGTCCGATATAATATATGGTAAATGCATAGTCCTCTCAATCATCAGACTTTCAACCCCTGCATTCAGATTTCCTAAATCAAATATAATGTACTTTGTCACAAATTCAACAAATGCAAATAATATACATATCAACAACGAAATTAATAAACTAATGTTCAGCCGCGATTTTAACAATATCATTCTTCCATTTTTAGATGATTTAATCATAGCTAATGTTCCTGCATATATATCATCTGTATACATAGGTACCACAATCAATAAAATAACTATTATAGGTATAACATTAAACCTCAAATTTTCAACATAATCACTTATTTCAATATCATAAAAATATTGTGCACTTTTATCCAGACTATCATAATACTCTGTTTTCTCAACAATGTATTTGACAGTTGCTATTCTATATTGAGCTTTCTTTTGTTCGTTGATTATAGAATGATAATCCTTACCATCTATTTTTCCATTATTAAATGCAATTTCATTCTTTTGCTCATCATCCATAATAGCTTGGAATTTCTGATATTCTGAATTAATATATTCTTTTTTTTCAATTGAATATTCGCCTTCCATTTCATTCATATAATTTTCATACACAGACTTATGATATCCATTAAACATAGTTGTTCTCATCTGTCCCGCCATGATGCTTTGAATAATTAGTCCAACAATAAAAATTATATATACCTGAGGTTTTGAAAGAACTTTGTATAATTCCATTTTGGTAACATTATTCATTATCCTTCCCACCAATCTTCTCAAATTTTGTCAGACATCCTTCTTTAATCAATATTATATAGTCAGCCACTTCCTCTACGTCTGATAAAATATGTGTTGATAATACAATAGTTTTTGTTTTAGATAATTTTCTAATTAGATTTTTAAATCTTGCCCTTTCTTCCGGATCAAGTCCCACTGTCGGTTCGTCAAAAATAATAATCTCCGGATTAGCTACACATGTTATTGCAATTCCAAGTCTTTGCTTCATTCCTCCTGAAAAAGATTTAACCTTATCGTTACGATTCTCATACAAATTAACATCCCTTAACACCTGTTCCACGTTTGAATCTAATTCTTTTTTATTTACACCTCTAAGATACCCAAAATACTCTATGGTTTTTTTTGCTGTGAAATTTGGATAATAACCTACATTTTGTGGCAAAAAACCAATTTTTTCCCTATATCTGTCATCTAATTCTTTTATATCAGTTCCATTATATAAAATTTTGCCTGAACTCATATCCAAAACATCTGACATTATATTCATAATAGTAGATTTACCAGATCCATTTGGTCCAATCAATCCATAAATACCATTTTCAAATTTGATGCTGATTCCATGCAATACTTCTTTACTGCCATATCTTTTTTTTATATCAATTAACTCTAGCATGATATTTTTGAACTCAACTTTCCCTAAAATTCGTGTTATAAAAATAGTAACCCAGCGCTATCACTATAATTGCAAAAACCAGATTAATTATTAAAGAATAACTTAATAACTGAATTGGAACTCCCATTAAATTGATAGGTTCATATTCCTTAAAATAATTGACACTTTCACTAATCAATGGAAACGGTGTATACTTTCTAAGAATATCATAATTTTCAGCTTCTCTGATTGTGCCACCGGATAAAGCAAAATATTTTCCTGATAAAATATAATTAATTGCTATACCTCCCAGACCAATAAATGTATTAATCGCTATCGGCACAATATTACTTTTAAAAAATAAAGAAACAAAAATAAATACACTAGATAATACAAAAAAACCAATTGCCCTCATAATTACTACTCCAATTATCATCTCAAATAAAGTAATACTATAAGGTGAATGTAAGAAAGCGTTATTTAAGAGAATTGATGTATTCCATTGATCTATTTTATTCCAAAAAACAGACCATATTGTCATTCCCAAAGTTTCAACCACTGATGCCATTATCGAAAAAAATAATGTTACCACTATTTTATTCCGATAAGATAACTTCCCACCTCTATATGATGATTTAATCATATAAAATGTATTGTTATTATGTTCATTCAAAAACAAAAAAGAAGAAAATAAAATAATTACAATAATAAATACAATATCTACAATATCAGTTACGCAAAATAAATCATATACTTCATTTAAAGTCTCACTTTCTCCAATTACAAGATTAGTCTTCTTTCCATATAATTTATTTATCGTTTCGTTCATTCTCTTATAATATCCAGACTCAGTTTTTATTTTAATTTCAGAATCAGAAATAACACTATCCCTATATTCAACAACATTATGACAATTTAAAGCATCTTTATCCAATGTCAGATAAACAAACATTTCATCCATTACATCTTCATTTTGTGTTTCTTCATATTTGTTTTGTAGCTCCATTACTTTTTGCTCTATCACATCATATTTTCGTTCTGAAAAATCACCAATATATGCAGAAAACTCTCTTAAATCTATTTTCTCATTAGCATATGCATTATATGAAATTGCCATTGAAAAAATAAAAGCCACAATCATAGAAATCATAAGTATTTTACATGATAATATTTTTTTAATTTCATATCTCATTGCATCATCTCACCATAATTCTTCCCATCAAGATCCATGTAAGCTACACCACCATTAAATATTGTATATATTTTATCATTTATTTGAAAGGCAGAATCAGCTCCCATATTTACACAAGCTGAATAATCGGCAATAATTTTTCCGTTTTTATCATATATTATTTTGTTACCATTATCTCCACCACTGGCATATATATATTTATTCTGTACAGAAAAGAAAAGCGCATTATCTGCTATTTTTATAGAACTTTCATCATCCGGTGACAACTTATATAATTCGCTAAATTCATTTGAATAATATATAAAATTCTCATCGTTATCCGCCATAAAAGCCTTACCATTTGATGCTATTGATTTACTTTCAAACGTTGTTAAATTTACCTTGACAATTTCATTTATATCATTGATATAGTAATAATTTCCATTCAAAATAGCTCCCCATGGAAATTTGCCAATATTGTAATGACAGTATATAATATTAAAATTCTTGTCCAACAAATAGGCATGTCTATCACCATCTACTTTTATTATATCATCCGACAATACCCTAACATATAAAATAGCCTCACTATCATCAATTGCTAATTCTGATGACATATCAGTTGGAATAGAATTTTTAAAGACCGTTTTTCCTGATTCTTCCTCAACAATAGAACCATACAACCTATTTTCACCTGATACAACTTTACTTTTGTTATAATATTTGTATATTTTACTATTGAAAACAAAATACTCACCAAGTTCAACATATGCTTCACACTTATCATTGTTGTGTGAACAAGCTGAGTTTCTGCAATTCACATTAAGCTTTTTGTCGTTTTTCTTATTAGAATAATTATACGATTCATATATTTGATTCTCACAATCAAAAAAAATATAGTCGTCATCATAAATGGCACCCAATCCATTCAACCTTTTTGCTTGACAAAATTTGCCATTTCCAATAAATAATTTATCGTTATCCTTTGTATTGCTATTGTTACATTCTATTATCCCCAATGTAATTATTCCTGCAAACATAATTGATATAACACCAATTAGTATTTTATTTTTCTTCATTTATGTATACCTTTCTGTTAAGAGATTTTCTTGTTCTCAAGGTAGCTCGAATAGAGCCATTCCATAGATATGATCAAAATTTACTTCGCAGTCTCGTGAAAGCACGAGCATCGTACAGTTTTACAAATATTCACTAGGCGGTTCTGAATATTTATTTTAATCTAAGAATTACACAATTTATGAATTTATACAAGATATTTGGCGCAAACGACATAAAATTGGCTGTGAATAGCTTGCTGATAGTGTTATTGCTCATTGTAGAAAAAAAGAGCATCTGTTATAATTTACTTACACTAATCAAGGAGTAGAATATATGTTTAACATAATTTGGGAATTTATAATAAATCTATTAGAATCGTTTCTATTTGCTGTAATTTGTAATGCAAAATTTACTAAACGTCAATATCATTATCATACGGCTGAACAAACATTATTCATACTATGTAAATCACTATTAATTACTCTTATGAATATAAGCAAGATATCTACCATTATTTCTTTAACATCTGTACTATTACTTAATATTATTTTCTTAATATTATTTTTTGTTAATCCTATTTTTAATAGTTTTTTTGTCTCTTTTATCTATTGCCTGATACTAATAATTTCAGATGCTTTGACTTTATTAATACCAATAAAGTTTTATAATATAAATCTCTCGCAGGTATTATATTTGGGAAATATGCGAATACTTTTTTCCTTAATATATATATCTATAATTGCCTTGTTTGTAATCATATTTTTGCTTTTTACTCCACAGGTGTTTGTTTTAGGAAAACTTGATAAAATTTCCTATTTCATAATTTCTACTATATGTGTCATATTAGAAGAGAATGTACTTATTATTCTATTAAAACAGTCAATATACACTGAAAACTTTTTCCACTTACTCTTATTTATTTTCGGACTTACACTATTTTTATTTGTATATATTTCCATATATATTTATAGACTTGGAAAAGAAAAAGAAAAAAATGACAGACTTATTCAGAGTATTACAATTAATCAAATGGAAGCTCGACAAAATGAGGAAATAATTAATTCCACCCATAGTCTTAGGGTATTTAAACATGACATCATGAACCATATGAGCATTCTATATAAACTTGTAGAAAACGGAAAAAATTCTGACGCCTTAAAATACATATATCAGATAAATAACTCTATAGAAAGGACATCATATACAATCTCAACTGGAATAATCCCCATTGACTGTATTATGACAGCAAAACTCTCGAAAGCACTAGATAATAATATTTCTATAAAACATCAGATTCATTTTCCAGCTAATTATAACATTTCAGATATGGATTTGTGTTCATTAATTAGTAATTTACTTGATAATGCAATAGAAGCCAACTGTAAGTTAGACATGACTAAACGTAGACTTCAAATTGAAATTAAACCATATAACAATATGCTACTACTATTTATATCAAATAGTTCAAATGGTATATATCTTTATGGAGGAAATGGCAACCTTTTAACCACAAAAACTTCTAATAAAAACGAACATGGCATCGGAATAAAAAGAATTAATGAGATTGTAAAAAAATATAATGGCATCATAGAATTTGATCCCGGCACTGAGATTTTCTCAGTTTCTATTTTATTTCCCTTAGATAATTGATTGGAGGATAATTAATGATTATTAACATCACAATTCTTGAAGATAATGAAAGTGATTTCATAACACTCTCAGACTCAATAAAAAAATGGGCTGCTAACACAGGGATTTTAATAAATATTATTTGGCTTAATTCATATAAAAAATTTATTAAATCCTTGCCTACTCTAAAATGTGATTTATTCTTTTCTGATATCGAATTAAATTGCAATAACTCATTCACCGGAATTGATGCATGCAAACAGCTCAGAGAAAGCGGTTACACAGGTATTATTATATTTCTTACTGCATTTAAGGAATATGTATTTGATGGTTATGATGTTCAAGCATTCAACTATCTTTTAAAACCAATTAACTATGGCACAATAAATAATTGTCTCGATAAATTTATTCATTTATTTAGTCGAGAATTTTATTATTATCACAAGGGCAACGATATTATTAGCATACCTTACAATGATATAATGTATATAGAAAAAAATGGACATGATGTAATCTTTCATACTACATCAAATGTATTTGTCGAAAGAACTTCTTTAAATGAAATATCAAAGCGACTCCCAGTTTTTTTTATTCGAGCTCACAAATCTTATATTGTTAATATCAATAAAGTTTTATCTCTAAGAATTAATGAACTTTTTTTGCCAAATAACGTTACCATTCCTGTAAGTAGAAGTTATCTCACAAATATAAAGAAAAAATTATTAGAAATTGCACGATAGAGGTTTTTATGATCCACAAAATTTCATATTACTTTTCAATAAAATTATCCAGTAACACTGATGAACAAGAAATTCTTCAATATGGTTTTGAATGCCTTATTAACTCAATAATTCCAATATCATTTTTTTTACTTTTCGCAATATTACAAAATATATTTTTGGAAACGCTAATGTGGATGACATTATTCTTACTCTTAAGGAATTATATTGGCGGTTACCATGCTTCAACCTCTATTCGTTGTATTGTTTTAAGTACTTTATATGGACTATTCATGATCTTATGTATCAAATATATACATTCCGTCCACCTTTTCATTGAAGTTTTAATTTGCTCAATAATAACCATTTACCATATCATTTTTGGAACAATTCTTAATGATAAAGATCTTGTTATCAACTATAAAAAATATAAACTCTTAAGCCTAATTATTATACTTATAGAATCTATTTTTATAATCGTTTTTAATATGAATAGCTGTAGATTACATTTATGTATATTTATTAGTATGATTTCCGCTGAGCTTCTTCATTATATAGAAAAAATTAAAGTAATTATACGCAAAAAAGCTCGCTGATTATAAATAAAATTCTATATATATTTTTATTTAATTTCATTCTTAAAAAAGTAAATAAACACGAAAAGGAGAGTACGATGTTTTCATCCCCACTAGCCTAACTCACTCTCACATAATCTTTTTTCAACTATTCAAGCCCAAAAGCTGATACACTATGCTTGCATGTGCATGACGTTATTCTTAACATTTTCTTTCATTTTATAATAACATTTACAATTTACCTGCTCATAAACAAGTGCTCTCTGAATATCTCCCGAAACAGCTTATCGGCACTCCAAAATACATTATCCGGTGTCACGACAGCCTTACATCCGATTGGTTCGATTCCCGCCTTCTTATATTCCGCCAGAAAGATATCCATTTGTGATGAATTAATACCTGAAAAGACCAGAAGCTCCGCCGGGAAATCGGCTCCGCTATACCTTGAACCATCCTTTTTGAATCCGGTTATTCCTGCTATCGCACCGAGCTTCTGTCCGTAATCTGATTTTTCCACCTGTTGCACCGATATTCCAAGAGTTTTGCACAGGACTTTTATTTTTTCCACTTTTTGTGCTGCTACACTAAATAGCAGTATTTTTTGTGTCGATTTCTGCTGCATTCTTAACATCTCCTACTTCAAGGTTATATGTTACTAAATTATCTCATATTGCATCAGCTCGTATTTCAGTCTGCTTCCCTCCATGATTTCCGGTGGGAGCAGTGCCCTTGCCACAAGCTTCAGATCATCTGATTCGATATCGCATCTCTTTAAATTTGCATAGTCTCCGTCTATGGAAACTACCTCGTAATACCAGGTTTCCATGTATTTTCCTCCTAAATTTACAATTTCCTGCCGCATTTGGGGCAGAATTCAAAGTCCTCTGTAGTTGTATATCCACAATTGCTGCATCTTTTTATTGTGTTTCCACTTCCATTTTCAAAGCCGTAACCATACTGCGGGTTTACACGCTGCAAATGCTGTGGCAATATCTCCACGTCCTCGCCTCTTGCTATCCTGCGTCCTATTTCCGGATCAAGCTCGTAAAGCGCATTACAGCATGTGGTCTGCACATAGTAGTGCCTGTTCCATTTAAAACACGGAATGAAGAACAGTGACAGCACCATGTATGTCATATACACCTGATACCTGCCATACCTGCCACATTCATCGCAGGTAATGACCTGATTGAAGTCAAAGTCCTTCCTGCCGTCCGTTATTCCCATCATAAAAAACATATATGATGCCTCCGTTTATCTGTGCCATAGTCCCCAGAAGTCTCCAAGCGATTCTCTCGTATGAAATCCCCGCTCATCCTCAACCACCGGTATTGATTTGGCATCCATTTTCTCTATATTTACATAAGTACCCTGACTCACCATTGCAAATACCCTGTCTATCTGCTCCTCTGTGCCCTGTATTTCCATAAATACCGAGCCGTCAGGGTCATTTCTCACCCAGCCTGTTGCGCCAACGCTTTCAGCCGCGTGCTCTGTTCTGTAGCGGAAACCTACTCCCTGCACCGAGCCGTACACTCTTATCTGCTTTCTGATGATTTTGCTGTCGTAATCACTCATATGCTCTCACTTCCTAAATAAAACTTAGTTTTCCGTCTACAACAGCCCTGCAAACAGCCGCATAATTGACTGCCCCAACCTTCGTCTTGCACTTCTTCCGGTCCTGTACTTCTCCGTCACCTCCGCTGACTCAGTGAAAAGCCTGATAAAATCATCCCTGATTTCATGCACCACTTCACAATCCGCCATAAAACAGCCATTTTCAAAATGGTGATAAAGGCTTCTGTAGTCAAGATTTATGGTACCGCAGGTTGCCATTATATCGTCTGCCACACTCATCTTTGCATGGCAAAAGCCCGGTGTCCACTCAAAAATCCTCACACCATGCTTCACAAGCTGGTTGTAGAAGGAGCGTGTCACGCTGTATATTGGTTTCTTATCAGGTATGCCCGGCGTGATGATGCGCACGTCAACTCCACGCTTGGCGGCAAGTGTCAGCGCATGGCTCATCTCATCGGTAAGGATAAGGTAAGGAGTGATAAACCAGCAATAACGCTGTGCCTTGTTTGCCATGCTTATATAGACATCCTCCCCCACCTGCTCGTTATCGAGAGGGCTGTCTGCATATGGCTGGATAAATCCACTCTGTTTTGCCTCATAATCATAGTGTAGCAGATATTGCGATACATCCACCTCGCGCGGTACCTTGCGCTCTGATGCATTCCACATCTCGAGAAATGCGATGGTAAACGACTTGACAGCAGCTCCCTCGAGCCTGATTCCCGTATCCTTCCAGATTCCGTATGGGTGTGTCACGTTGAAGTACTCATTTGCCAGATTATAGCCGCCGGTATATGCGATTTTTCCATCAATTACCGTGATTTTTCTATGGTCACGATTGTTTAAAAACATGTTAAAGGCAGGTGCAACCGGGTTGAACACTCTGCATTTGATGCCAAGCTTCTCCATCTTTTCCGAGAAATCCCTGTCTATGAAAAAGATTGAGCCCATATCATCATAAAACACCCTTACCTCGACTCCTGCCTGCACGCGCTCCGTGAGCACCTTCTGGATACGGTGCCACGATTCCTTGTCCTCTATGGCGTGATACTCCATGAAAATAAATTTCCTGGCCTTTGATAAATCGCTAAGCTGCGCTTCGAGTCCCTTTGACGCCTGATCATAATATGTTACATCCGTGTTCTGATATACCGGATAAAGTGCATTTTTGGCCAGGTATGTTGAAATTCCCGCTGCCTGTGGCACCTTTTCATACATATCGGATAGTATGTCTGCGTTTTCAGGCAGACATGGAAGAAGCATGGAATCCACCTCTTCAAACCGTGCACGCATCTTATTCGGTGCGCCGTTTAGTCCGACTAACAGGTAAAGTGACACTCCCATTATCGGAAATGCCAGTATCAGTATAATCCACGGTGTAGTCATGGATGCGGTCTGCTCACGATTGTACAGTCCGAGCACAAGTATGATTGCCAGGACGCTTGTGGTCGTGTTTATTGCTGCCGCATATTCATTTAGCCTTGTAAACATATAGACCATGAAAACTGCCTGCAATAATATCGCAAGCACTGAAAAAAACATTCTCTTTAAACCATTCTGTGTTTTTTTAGTTCCCTCGTAGGTTTTTTCCTTCATCTATTATGCCTCCATTATCTTACTGTCTGTAATACCAAACCTCTCCATACATTTTTAGCCACCTTCTTATTTAAGAAGCCATTCAATTTCCTCTTTATAAGGAGGAATAGTCTTCTTCGCAGAGCTCTCCTCACAAAGCCATGGTGTTTCCAGAATCTTTGGTACATTTGCAAAGGTCTCATCATGCACCAGGCGGTGCAGTGTGTCATAGCCGATGGTTCCCTTGCCTATATTTGCATGCCTGTCCTTGTGTGCTCCAAGAGGATTTAAGCTGTCATTCACATGAAATACCGCTATCTGCTCAAGTCCTATCACCCTGTCAAACTCCGCAAAAACATCATCATAATGGTTCACAATATCGTATCCTGCATCATTTACATGGCACGTATCGAAGCAGACACGCAGTCTTTCTTTCCTGTCCACTCCATCATAGATTGCCTTAAGCTCCTCAAAGGAACGGCCTATTTCACTGCCCTTTCCTGCCATCGTCTCAAGTGCGATAAACACATCGTCATCATTCTGATTGAGCACTGTGTTAAGTCCCTTTACAATCTGTGCGATTCCAGCCTGCTCACCGGCATTTACATGACTTCCCGGATGAAGCACCAGTATGCGGCTCTTCATTGCCGCGGTCCTTACTATCTCCTTTTCCAGAAACTCCACTGCCAGCTCGTATGTCTCAGGCTTTACGGTGTTTGCCAGATTTATGATGTATGGCGCGTGGACCACTATCTCATTTATCCCATGCTCATGTGCATATTCCCAGCCTGCGTCTATGTTGAGCTCAAAGATTTCCTTTCTTCTCGTGTTCTGTGGTGCCCCGGTGTAGAGCATAAACACATTCGCGCCATATGACGCTGCTTCCCTGGCTGATGCCAGAAACATATCTTTTCCTGCCATGCCTACGTGACAGCCTAATTTTATATCACTCATATTTTTCCTCTGTTTCATTGAATCTATATATCTATTATTTCTACTATAACACTACATCCCTGATAACTCTATCTAAATATTCTAAATTTTTACTAAACATGGCAAAAGTCATTGACATAGTATCAAAAACTACATATACTATCCTTTGCAACCACATATATTAATGGCATATAATTGCAATGTATGTGATGCATAACTACAGTTAACCAATTATTATAGAAATACGAGGGTAAATATGTTTGAAATAATTGTTGACTCTGCGGCAAACATTCCTGCAGAGCTATGTAAAAAATATAAAATCAAGGTGCTATCATTTGTAAACCTTGTCAACGGAAAGGAAATGACCTGCTTTGAGCCTGACCTCACACCGGAACAGGAGCGGGCAAAGGGTAAGGAATACTATGACGCGATAAGAGAAGGTGCCGAGGTAAAGACCGGACTTATCAGCAGCGGAATCTTTGAGGATACCTTCAGGGAAATCATTGAGGCAGACAAGGATGTCCTGTATTTCTCCCTAAGTAAAAACATAAGCGGCAACTACAACTCAGCCCGTGTCGCAGCCGATGCTGTCCTTGATGATTGCAGTAACGGCAGAAAAATACGCCTGGTGGATTCATTAAATGCTTCCCTCGGACAGGGACTTCTCGCAATATACGCCAGCGAAATGCGTGAGAAGGGCATGAGCTTTGATGAGGTGGCTGACACTATAGAGACCTATCCTGCCAGATTAAACGGTGTGTTTACCGTGGGAAATTTAAAGTATATTGCAAGAACCGGCAGATTAAGCGGAACCACCGCTTTGGTTGGCAACATGCTAAGTATCAAGCCTATCCTAAGGGGCAGCAAGGACGGATATATTGTACAGTTCAGAAAATGTCGTGGCCGAAAAGCCGTATTAAATGAGCTTGTCAATCTGTTATGCGACAACATTACAGACCCTGAAAATCAGATTATCGGAGTGGCACATGCTGACGCATATGAAGATTCGCTCTATGTGATTGAACAGATTAAAAAGCGCATAAAGGTGCGCGATGTGATAAATACCACCTATGATTTCTGCACCGGAAGCCATGTTGGTCCGGAATCTTTAGCAGTATTTTTCATGGGAAAGGACAGAGAATTGGGAGCCTGATATCAGGCTCCCTTTTCACTTCTTTTATTCATCATCCTCACATAAAAAAGTCCCAGAACTCGCTTATTAAGCGGATTCTGAGACTTTTGATTTCTATTAATTGCAACTTCTATCTCATTTTAAGCTGCAGCTTTCTTGCTTTCTGATTTCTCACAGAGCTTCTTCACACCCTGAATTGCAACAAGTACACCAAGGATGAGCAGTAATACTGCAAATATAAGCTGTAATGAATTTCCAAGGTCAAGTCCTACAGAGAATAATGCCTTTGTAAGCTTGTAGATTGTCATGCCAAGTGCAGTAAATGTAACTGCCATCATGAATACCATTGGAATCCAGAGCATGCAGCCCTGACGCTTTGTCTTCTTTAAGAATACTGCGCAGGCAACAAGTGCAAGTACTGATAAGAGCTGGTTAGCTGAACCAAACAGTGGCCATATCTCTGCATAGCCTACCTTTGTAAGCAGGAATGCAAGTACAAGTGTGATGATTGTTGCAAAGTATTTGTTTGTCATCAGCTTGACAAATGGACTCATATTGTCATCATCTGTGTCTGAATCAAGCCAGAACTCCTGAAATGACAGACGTCCGACTCTAGCTACTGAATCAAGTGATGTCAGAGCGAAGGCTGATACAGCAAGGTTAATCAGTGTGAACACAAGTGAGTGTGGTAAACCGATTACTGACAGGAAGTTTGCGATAGCTCCTGCGAAAATCTGTGGCTGTGTTGTAAGTCCCTGAGCTGCTGCCTCTCCCTTACCGAATGATGCTACTGCGATAAGTGCAAGGATTGCAAGCATACTCTCCATAAGCATGGCGCCAAATGAAACAGGAAGCATGTTCTTCTCATTCTTTATCTGCTTAGAAGCAGTACCTGATGATACAAGTGAATGGAAACCTGAAACTGCACCACAGGCGATTGTTACGAATAAGATTGGGAACAGATACTGTGGGTTTCCGTTTGCATCAGGGATTGCAAATGCTGTGAAAGCATCAAGGTTACAAGCAGGATTTGCAACAAATACACCGATTACCGCACCTACGATCATGAAGATTAACAGGTAGCTGTTAAGGTAATCACGTGGCTGAAGCAGTGCCCATACAGGTGTAACACTGGCTATAAGAATATATGCAAATATAATTATGTGCCATACGCTAAGGTTTAAATACATTGGGAAATTGAGTCCCAGTACTATAGCTACTATAAGTAATGCGATTGCAACAAGTGTGTTAATCCATTTGTTGAACTTAGAGTATTTAAGGAAGAAGCCAAGTGCAACTGCCTCTATGATGAAAAGCATTGATGTAGTTGCAACTGCTCCGTTGGCTACAACCTTTGTAACCTCACCTGCTTTATCAGTAGCAAAGCCATTGAAGGTTCCGGCTACGACATCTGCGAAGGCTGCAACAACAAGTATACAGAACAGCCAGCAGAATAACAGGAATAATTTCTTTCCTAATTTACCGATGTACTCCTCGATGATGTAACCGATTGTACGACCCTTGTTCTTAACTGAAGCGTACATAGATGCAAAGTCCTGAACAGCTCCAAAGAATACACCACCAATTAATATCCAAAGCAGAACCGGAAGCCATCCGAAAATAGCTGCCTGAATTGGTCCGTTGATTGGGCCTGCACCTGCTATAGATGCAAACTGATGTCCGAATACTACATTGGTATCGGCCGGTACATAGTCTACTCCGTCCTCCATCTCGTAGGCAGGAGTCTTGGCATTTGGATCAATGCCCCATTTGTTTTGCAGATAACGGCCATATAATAAGTATGCTCCACCGAGCACAACAATGGCTATTACCATCATTAAGATTCCACTCATATTATTACCTCTTTCTTTTGTTTATCTTAATTTTATTTGTATATTATATTTACTCTTTTTTTAGCAAATTTCAATAAATATTTTATACATAATTTATTTTTTATTTCTATAATTTTTGTTTAATTTACCAATCGGTTATAATAGGTATTCATTCTCTTTATGCTGTCTTTGTCTCAGCGGCTTCTTCTGCCTTTTTAGCAGCCATTTTGTCCTTTAATGCAAAGGCTCCGGCAAGCAGTGTGCCTGAGATTGAATGCCATGTACATGACACTGCACAGATGATGGCTGATTCAGGTGTTGAAGCAAACTGTGCTGTAGTGGTAGCAAGGTTTGTGGCAAGACCTGCATTCTGCATACCAACCTCGATAGAGATGGTTCTCTTCTTGGCTGTGTTCATGCCTACCAGCTTTCCTGCACCGTATCCAAGCAGATATCCAAGTCCGTTATGTAACAGAACTGCCGCAAAAATTACTACTCCTGATGTAAAGAACTTTGAGCCCTGTGATGATACAACACCACCTACAACGAATGCCAGGCCAAGCACCGCAATACCCGGCATGACCTTCTGAGCCTCGGCAAATGCCTTTTTCTTTCCAAGCAGGTAGTTGAGTAAAAATCCAACCGCTACAGGAAAGATTACAGTCTCAATGATTGACACAAACATCGGAAGCGCCTTGATTGAGACATGTGTTCCGCTTGCAAGAAATGATACCAGAAGCGGTGTCATAAATGGTGAGAGCAATGTGGAAACTGTTGTCATTCCAACTGAGAATGCCACATCACCACCGCAGAGGTATGACATAATGTTTGAAGAAACACCACCGGGACAGCAGCCTACGAGGATAAGTCCAAGTGCGATTCCGTCAGGCAGATTCAATGCCTTTGAAATACCAAATGCGAGAAACGGCATGATAAGATACTGTGCGATTGCACCTACACATATATCAAATGGTCTCTGTGCAAGTATCTTGAAATCCTGTGTCGTAAGTGTAAGTCCCATACTAAACATGATGATTCCGATAATGATTGACTGACATGTGAACTTGTTGGATACCGGATCCACAAACAGCATCTGATTTACCCAGGCCATCAGATTCGGAACCAGAAATGTGACTACGGCGATTGCTATGACAACTATCGATGTGTAGTCTGATAAAAATTTACTTACTTTTTGTAATGCTTTCATTGTAAGCCTCCTTAACATTTTTCTGCTCACTAAAACTCTTTTATGGAATTAAAAAATCCCTTTCCAGATTGACATAATCTGAAAAGGGACGAAATAATCCGCGTTACCACCCTGATTCCACAGTGTATTACTGTGACACTCTGCATACCAGCATATGCTTTCCATATAACGGTGGACACCGGCGAGGTTTACAGACACACTTAATGCTTTCAGCCTGCTTCTTAGAGAGGATATTCCAATCTGACCATTGCCTGTTCGCACCGCCCACAGGCTCTCTGAAAATAAATACAAATCGGACCTTGTTCTCATCAATGAATTTTGGTGAACATATTTATTTAAATCTTGTTTTGTATTATAGCCCTCTGACACTATATGTCAAGAGAATGATACAAATTTGTACTATAACATTTATTTATAGCTTTTATTCATGCGCTTTATTCTTACTATTTATTCGTAATCTTTGTTGCTGTACTCATCATTCCATGACTGCTGTTGTGATGTACCGTAGGAATTTTGAGCATCCCCGCCCTGTGCTGTGCCATACGGATTCTGACCATACTGCTGGTTTGCTCCGTTTCCGTACATGTTCTGACCGTACTGCTGGTTTGCTCCGTTTCCGTACATATTCTGACCATACTGCTGACCGTATCCGTTTGAACCGTATGGATTATAGTAGTTATTATTACTATTATATCCATCTCCCACATAAACAATGTTTTTGTTGAAGGCAATAATACAGATAAAAATCACATTGAGGAATATAAGTCCGCAGGCAAATCCTGCTCCCTTGCCAAACGCATGTGCCAGTCCGACACAGCAGAGGATATTCATAACCAATGCCGCAATCATTGCTGCAATAATCAGAATAACCGCAAATATCAGCATGCCCATGTGAGCCCCGATACGGTTTCCGGCATATCCATAGGTAGAATCATAATACGACCCCATATAACTGGATGTCATAACGGAAAGTCCTGAGGCAATAATCTCATACATCAATAAAATACATCCTGCTATACTTGCGATACTTGCCACAAGATATCCCCAGAACAGCTTCTGTTTCCCTGCAATCCTGAATTTTACATATGAGCTGTAAAACGGTACGATGGCCGCCCAGCCGTGCTCTCCTGCCTTTGCATACATAATCCATGATGCAATAATTGTCAGTACCATAACTGCCAGATTGATAAACGACTTAAAGCCGTCAATCATACTCATAATAGTATAATATGTGCTATATGTGCTCATTTTTTCTCCCTTTCATAACCAAAGTTTGTTTGTTATTCAAAGTATACATCACCACAGGTCAGAGTGCAATAATTAAAAAGCTTTTGGAGCTTGTATAATTCACTCATTTTAAGATTCTAACAATACTCCTTTATATATTCACCAAAATATGGAAGTGCAAGTGAGATATAGCCCTGTCTGGAATTTAATATACCTCTTTTTATAAGACGATCCCTGTACATAGAGTAGCTTCCTGACTTCTCTCCCATAAGCTTAAGCACTTCTTCACGCTTGTATTCTTCCTTTTCTGTCAAAAGTCCTGCAAGAAACCTGTCCATTTCAGTCATCTCTTCCCATATTTTTTCATAAGAATATGCAAACAATTCAGCTTTGAGTTTTGGTAAAATATCTTCTAACAACTCATCCAACTTTTTCTTAAAATACAACACTCCCAATTCCTGAAATGCATATGCGTATCCTTTTGTAATTTTCGCCATTTCACGAGCCTCATTACTGTCAATATCCAGCTTACTCTTATACATTTCAGTCATTCGTATCATATTAAGAGGCTCCGTTTTAACTGTTGCCGCTCTTCTGAAAAATGTAAGATTTTTGACATTGCTCAATTCCTGTATATTTTCATACAAGCCTGTACACACAAAATAAACCGGATACCCTGCTCTGAGCCATCTGCCATATTCAGACGCAAATTTTATCATTTCTTCTGACTTTGAAACTTCGTCTATTCCTATAAGTATCTTCTTCCCCTTTTTCTGTGCAGCCTGTATCATTGTCTCAACTTCTACACCGATATCAAAGAAATTATTATTGTTTTCTGCCGTATAGCCGATTCCACCACCTGTTCCCATCACTGTTGCAGAGAGGTTTATCCCTGTTGTTTTCTTATCCTGTGAACCAAAACCGGCCTTTACAAGCATTGCCGCTATCTGTCCCAGTATATCTCTTGCAGGATTTACATCAAAAACAAGCCAGTTTATATATCTGCTTTCATTGGTTCTTAATTCTTCCTCCACCTTTGCAAGTATAACGGTTTTACCGGAGCCTCTGACACCGGTTATCTTATATACCGACTCCGACGGATTATCGTAAATAAAGTTTTCCAGTATCTCCTCTGTTTTCTCTGTATGGATATATGTGTATTCCGGAGTCTTACTGAAGGTTGTAGTAAATGGATTCTGCATAAATTCACCTCAATATATTATGATATGATATTCAAAAATTTTTATACTTTTTTATACTTTCTATAACTCTTTATAGGTTTTTATACCTTTTTATACTTTTTCTATTATTTTATACTTTTTTATACTTTTTTGCAATAGCTTTTCTGACCCGGATATACCATTAAAGTAATCACCGCTTTTTGCACCCTTGACAAACCCCTTCTTAAACAGCTATAATATCGTCAATTGAAGCATAATTACATTTCAACAGGCTTTGATGGGAACAAGTACATTTCTGCAATACTTACAGAGAGCTGCCGGCAGGTGAGAGGCGCAAGGGAAACAGATCTGGAATACATCCCGGAGCTTTGCACCGAAAGTCATACCGGATGGTTAAATATCCCCGGTTCGATTAATAAGCCGCAACGTATTGGCACACGTTATAGTGCCGGAGTGTTAGCAGAATCGGTTATTTTCACTATATATGCCGAATAATGTGTGACAACTCACGGAGGCATTCCTGTGCGAGCAGGATGCAAATTAAGGTGGTAACGCGAGAAATCCCCCTCGTCCTTAAATGGATGAGGGGGATATTTTATTTTTCAGAATACAAATTCAATCTATCAGGAGGAAAATCATGACAATTTATGACGAATTAGTTGCCCGCGGTCTTATCGCGCAGGTAACAGACGAAAAAGAAATCAAGGAGCTTATAAACAATGGAAAGGCTACCTTCTACATCGGCTTTGATCCTACAGCAGACAGCCTTCACGTTGGTCATTTCATGGCTCTTTGCCTTATGAAGAGACTTCAGATGGCAGGAAACAAGCCTATCGTGCTTATCGGTGGAGGTACAGCACAGATCGGCGATCCATCAGGACGTACAGATATGCGCCAGATGATGACAACAGAGACTATCAACCACAACGTAGAGTGCTTCAAGAAACAGATGAGCCGCTTCATCGACTTTGGCGAGGGCAAGGCTATCATGGTAAACAACGCTGACTGGCTGATGGACTTAAACTATGTGGACGTGCTCCGCGAGGTTGGTGCTCATTTCTCAGTAAACCGTATGCTTACAGCTGAGTGCTACAAGCAGCGTATGGAAAAGGGTCTTTCATTCCTTGAGTTTAACTACATGATCATGCAGAGCTACGATTTCTACACACTTTTCCAGAAATACGGCTGCAACATGGAGTTCGGCGGAGATGACCAGTGGAGCAACATGCTTGGTGGAACAGAGCTCATCAGACGTAAGCTTGGAAAAGATGCATATGCTATGACAATCAATCTGCTCCTAAACTCTGAGGGCAAGAAGATGGGCAAGACACAGTCAGGTGCAGTATGGCTTGATCCTAACAAGACTACACCATTCGAGTTCTTCCAGTACTGGAGAAACGTTTCTGATGCCGATGTTCTTAAGTGTATCAGAATGCTCACTTTCCTTCCTCTCGAAGAGATTGACAAGATGGAAAGCTGGGAGGGCGCACAGCTCAATGAAGCTAAGGAAATCCTGGCATTCGAGCTTACAAAGCTTGTTCACGGTGAGGAGGAAGCCGCAAAGGCTAAAGAGGCAAGCCATGCTCTTTTCGCAGGCGGAGCCAACAATGCAAATATGCCTACCGTTACCGTTACAGCTGAGGACTTCCCTGACGGAGAGCTTGATATCATCTCTGTTCTCGTAAAAGCAGGACTTTGCGATTCAAGAGGAGACGGCCGCAGAAATATCCAGCAGGGCGGTGTTTCCGTTGCAGATGAGAAGGTAACTGATATCTCTACCAAATACACTCTCGACGATTTCAAGGGCGAGGGTCTTATCATCAGACGTGGCAAGAAGAAATTTGCCAAGGTTGTAGCTGAATAGACAGATAATCCCCGGTAGTAACTACCGGGGATTTTTACTTTCAGCCATATTTTATTTTGAAAATTCATTTGCAGGAAATTCATATGGCACAAATTTACTGCTACATGTAACTGTATACTCTGTTTCCCCCGAAACAGTTTTTTGTTCTGTGCCAACACCCTCTCCGCAAATCCAGTATGAACCATCATTTTTATTCTTTAGCATAATATCCCCACACTAAATTAGCATAGTGTACAATAGCCATATGTTGATAGCTGACAGGCCTTGGGTAGCTGTAATCCATAAAACTTCTAAAACAGCTCCCCTAACCACAGCGAAATAGCCGGAAAAATCTCCAAAAAAGTAGCTGAAACTGCTGAAATTTCTAAAACAGCTCCCTAACCACAGCGAAACAGCCGGAAAAATCCATAAAAAAGTAGCTGAAACTGCTGAAATTCCTAAAACAGCTCCCCTAACCCAGCGAAACAGAATGGCTTATTATCCATCATTTATATATATTAAACCCTACTTTTTCCTCATCTTCTCTTGACTTCTCATTAATAAGTGAATATAATTTACCTAATTGATACATCAACGCTTTAAAGCGCTGATAAAAGGAGGAATTATCATGAAAAAGAGATCTAAAATTTTAGCTTCACTTGTTCTTGCCGGAACAATGGTTCTTGGACTTGCCGGATGCGGAGATTCCGGTTCAGCAAACGGTGGCACACAGTCAGGTAAGAACTCAGATGCCAAATATCAGGTAGGTATCTGCCAGCTCGTACAGCACGAGGCTCTCGATGCTGCTACAAAGGGCTTTGAGGACGCATTAAAGGACAAGCTCGGAGACGATGTCTCATTTGACGAGCAGAACGCCGCAGGAGATGCTTCTACATGCTCTACAATCTGCACCAAGTTCGTCACCAACGACTACGACCTTATCCTTGGAAATGCTACAGCAGCTCTTCAGGCCGCTTCAGCAGCCACAGACTCTATTCCGATTCTCGGAACATCTATCACAGACTACGCTACAGCTCTTGATATGTCCGACTGGTCAGGCACTACAGGAAAGAATATTTCAGGTACAACAGACCTCGCTCCACTCGATGAGCAGGCTAAATGCATCAAGGAGCTCTTCCCGGATGCAAAGAACATCGGTATCATCTACTGCTCATCTGAGCCAAACAGTATCTACCAGTCAACAACTATTACCAAATACCTTGAGGACGAGGGATACACTGTAAAAGAGTACACTTTCTCTGATTCAAATGATGTCGCTGCAGTAACACAGAGCGCATGTGATGCATCTGATGCAATCTACATCCCAACTGACAATACTGCTGCTTCATGTACAGAGGCTATCAACAATGTAGCTTCACAGGCTAAAAAACCTATCTTCGCTGGCGAGGAAGGAATCGCTAAGGGCTGTGGTGTTGCTACACTTTCTATCAGCTACTATGACCTTGGATACACAACAGGTGAGATGGCTTACGATATCCTTGTAAATGGTACAGACGTCAAAACTATGGAAGTTAAGAGCGCTCCTAAGTTCACTAAGGAGTACCTTCCGGACCGCGCCAAGGAGCTTGGAATTACAGTTCCTGACGGCTATGAGGAAATCTCAGCTGAATAAACAGCTGCACTATGGAGGTATTTAATAAAATGATTCTAATGAATTATTTTGCAACCTTAAATCCGGTTGCATTCACCAATGCCCTTCCGGGCAATATAGCCCAGGGTCTGATTTGGGGTATCATGGCACTCGGTGTTTACATCACCTTCAGACTGCTGGACTTCGCAGATCTGACGGTTGATGGCTCATTTGCAACAGGTGGTGCCGTAACTGTTATGATGACGATTAACGGCTACAATATCTGGGTTTCACTGCTTTGCGCATGTATTGCCGGTCTGCTCGCAGGACTCTGCACAGGTCTCTTACATACAAAGCTCGGCATTCCTCCGATTCTGGCAGGAATCCTTACACAGATAGCTCTCTACTCTATCAACTTAAATATCATGCAGCGCCACGCCAACCAGGCACTTAGCGCAGATAAATATAATCTGGTGCTTTCATCGCGTAATCTGACACATGCGATAATTGTCGGTGTGATTTTCTCGGTTGTAATTATCGCGGTGCTTTACTGGTATTTCGGAACAGAGCAGGGCTCTGCTATCCGTGCCACTGGCTGCAACCCTGCAATGAGCAAGGCTCAGGGTATCAACATCGACAACATGAAGCTCATCGGTCTTGCGCTTTCAAATGCAATTGTAGCGCTCTCAGGCGGCCTGCTTTCACAGTACTCAGGCTTTTCCGATGTAAACATGGGCCGTGGTGGAATCGTCATCGGTCTTGCCGCAGTTATCATCGGTGAGGTGCTCGGCGATGCAATCCTCGGAAAGCACATGAATTTCATGGGAAAGCTTATCTTTGTCATATTTGGTGGAATTGTTTACTACATTGTAATCGGAATTGTTCTGTGGCTGCAGATGCCAAGTGATGACTTAAAGCTCTTCACTGCAATCATCGTGGCAATTTTCCTTGCAGTGCCTTACCTGAAGGGCAAGAGCAAGGCCTCCTTTAAAAAGGCCGGCAAGCGCTCTGCCGCAACACTTAATGCAAAGGAGGGCAAATAAATGCTAGAGATTAGAAATGTACATAAAACCTTCAATCCGGGCACAATCAATGAAAAGCATGCCCTTAATGGTGTAAACCTAAAGCTTGAGGAGGGCGATTTCGTCACTGTTATCGGTGGAAACGGTGCCGGAAAATCTACCATGCTCAATGCCGTTGCAGGCACATGGCCTGTTGACGATGGTTCAATTCTCATCGATGGAGTGGATGTCACAGGACTTCCTGAGTTCAAGCGTGCATCATTTCTGGGACGTGTGTTCCAGGATCCAATGACAGGAACTACCGCAACCATGCAGATTGATGAAAACCTCGCACTTGCAGCGCGCCGCGGAAAGCGCCGTGGTCTTGGCTGGGGTATCACAAAGGCTGAAAAGGAGCGTTTCCACGAGCTTTTAAAGGAGCTTGACCTGGGACTCGAGGATCGAATGACCTCAAAGGTTGGTCTGCTCTCAGGTGGACAGCGTCAGGCTGTTACACTGCTCATGGCTTCACTCCAGAAGCCGAAGGTGCTGCTTTTGGATGAGCACACCGCTGCTCTAGACCCTAAGACAGCCGCAAAGGTGCTCACTCTCACAGACAAAATCATCAAGGAGAACAGCCTGACAGCCATGATGGTCACACACAACATGCGTGATGCCATCGCTCACGGCAACAGACTCATCATGATGAATAACGGACAGGTTGTCCTTAATATTTCAGGCGAAGAAAAGAAAAACCTCACTGTAGAGGATCTGCTCATGAAGTTTGAGGAGGTTTCCGGCGAGGAATTTGCTTCTGATAAGGCTTTGCTTGGATAGACATATCTATATAATAATAAAAAAATTTGCAGCTCGATACACGAGCTGCAATTTTTTGTTATATACTTTTTATATGAGTTCTCCCACCGGCTTAATCATATCAGCCTTGATAAAGCCCTTTATGATCAGATACTGCTCTATCGTCTTCACACAGTTTTCCACACCGACACGCTCACTGTTTAGTGTCAGGTCGTAGTTCACCGGATTGGTCCAGTAGTTTCCGTGTGTATAGTACTTGTAATAGTCTGCCCTGAACTTATCTGTTCTCTCAATCGTGGCATTTGCCACCTCCGGTGTCACACCCATATTGGTTATGGTACGCTCCACACAAAATGCACGCGGTGCCTCAATATATATGCTCACCACATTTGGGCGGTTCTTTAATACATAGTCGGCACATTTTCCTACTATGACGCAGGATTCCTTGTCTGCGAGCTCGTTGATAATCTGGCTCTGATACTCAAATAGCCTGTCATCTGATTTAAACTTCTCATTTCTTGATATATATCCCTTTGCTCTTGGAAGCCCTCGCAAAAAGCTCGTAAATCCACCCTCTTCACGCAGCTTCTCATTTACCTCCTGAAACACATTCTCGTCAAGTCCGCTCAGCTGGCTTGCAAGAGTCAGAATACGGTTCTCATAACAGTGTATTCCAAGCTCTTTTGCCAGCTGTGATGCTATTGCTTTTCCGCCTGTTCCAAATCCTCTGGCAAAGGTTACTACAAAATTATCCATTTATCATTTCCTCCTTCTGAATTCCAACCATATCTAGCCTGCCAGATATCTGCTTAAGAATTCTCTTGTTCTTGGATTCTTAGGATTTGTAAACAGCTCTGACGGTGCTGCATCCTCTGCCACATATCCTGAGTCCATGAAAATAGTTCTTGTAGAAACATCTCTGGCAAATGCCATCTCATGTGTGACGATTATCATCGTAAGTCCTGTCCTCGCGAGGTCCTTCATGACATTTAGCACCTCTCCGACCATCTCAGGGTCAAGCGCCGAGGTCGGCTCATCAAACAAAAGCACCTCTGGGTTCATACAAAGCGACCTGGCAATGGCAACTCGCTGCTTCTGTCCTCCTGATAGCTGCGATGGCTTTGCATTGATATAAGGAGCCATGCCGACTGCCTTCAGATGCGTGATTGCCCTGTCAAAGGCCTCCTGCTTTGGCAGATGAAGCACCCTCCTTGTACAAAGCATACAGTTCTCAAGCACCGTCATATTGTTGAACAAATTGAAGGACTGGAACACCATTCCCACCTTTGAACGGTAATCATTGATATCCCTTTGTACATTTCTGACCTCTTTATCGTGATATAAAATCTTTCCCGAGGTCTGTTTCTCAAGCTTGTTGATGCATCGAAGCAGTGTTGATTTTCCCGAACCTGAGGAGCCCACAATACAGATGACCTCGCCGGAATGCACATCAATATCAATCTTTCTAAGTACCTCATGATCACCAAATGATTTGCTTAAATCTTTAATTGAAATTACTGTCTCACTCATATTGTGCCTCCTATTCATTGTCCATGTACTCAACTGCGAGTGCATAGTCTGTCTTGCCCTGCAGCTTCTTTTCAATCAGCTTGAAGATCTTATCAAATACAAAGCAAAGTACAAAGTAAATTACCGCGATGACCAGATATGACTCAAAGTACTTGTAGTAGTTTCCACCGACTGTCTTGGCAGCCATGAAAAGCTCCTGCACAGCGATAACATTGAGCACTGATGTCATCTTCAGATTTAAAAGAAATGTATTTGCCATCTCAGGAATGATGTTCTTGAATGCCTGCGGCAAAACTACATAGAGCATTGTCTTAAACGGTGACATTCCCATGGCCCATGCGCCCTCGCGCTGTCCCATATCTATTGAACCGATTCCTGCTCTGACTGTCTCTCCCATGTAGGCACCTGTATTTAATACAGTTACGAGAATACCTGCAAATACAGGTGTCAGGTTTTCATAGCCCATCTGGCGTATTCCATAGTACACAATCATCGCCTGAACTATCATTGGTGTGTCCCTGAATACTTCAACATAAACTGTAAATATCACCTTTACTATACGGATAAGGACCTTTTTTACGATGTTGTCGCCATCGTTAAGCTTTACATCATTTACTATGCCTACGATATATCCCAATACGAAGCCAAGCAACGTACCAACTACCGATATGTACAGCGTAAGCCAGGTTCCTTTGATAAACATACTTGAATATTTCTGCGCCAGAAATATCATCCATTCTAACGAATTACTTGGATTACTTATCATCATACTGCTACCTCACTTTTATCTCTCTAATCCCCAGCTTACGCCGGTTTATCAGACTATTGTGGGATGATGCGATATAACATCATCCCACAGTCTTTCATCTTTTCGTGAATCAGATAAATCCCTAATAACTAGTTGGCTGCCGGCTGCTGTGTCAGAACCTGATCCATCAGCTCATCCATCTTTGCCTTGTCATTCCAGCCGATTGCATTCATGGCATCCTGGATTTTATCTCTGAGTGCTGTATCATCCTTTCTTGTTGCGATACATACATTTACCATTTCATCATCACCTGTGAATGTATCATTCTCATCCAGCTCGATAATCTGTAAATCATCATTTGTAAGTGCTGCTGACTCTGCTGTCGGAACATCGATTACACATACATCTGCGCTGCCGTTTGATATTGCGAGGAAGCACTCTGATGTAGTCTCAAAGTTTCCTGACTGCTCAGCACCCTTTATCTGGTCTAAAAGTGGAATCCAGCCTGTTCCAAGCTGTGTCGTTACTTTGCAGCCTGTATCTGCGAGATCTGAAAGACCCTTTACATTTGAATACTTGCCGCCCTTCTTAACAACGATACAGTTGTTTCTATAGTAATAAGGCTCTGTGAACGCGTATGACGCTTCTCTTTCCTTTGTCTTGCCCATACCGGCGATGATACAGTCATAATCTCCTGCATCGAGTGAGATACCGATTGATGACCACTCAACCTTATGTACCTCAAGGTCCATTCCCATCTGATCTGCAAGCTTCTGTGCCACTGCTACATCATAGCCGTATGCATAGTAATCAGAGCCTGCTATCTTGACCGCCTTGCTGCCGTCCGGTGTGGTATCTGTATCCTGTGTCCAGTTGAATGGAGCATATGCACATTCCATACCAACCTTTAAAACCTTCTTTGATGAGCTGTCTGCCGCTGAGCTATCTGAGGTAGCTCCTCCTGATGACGAACCACATCCAAACAATGTTGTCACTGCCATTACACCTGTCAATATCAATGCTGCAAATCTCTTACTTCTCTTCATCATAAGCTTTTCCTCCTTGATTATTGAAATACGAAAAGGCGCCGGAGTTTTTCTCCAGCGCCTTTGCTTAGTTCGTATAATAAACTTAATGAAGCAGCTTTGCAATGTTAATTTTGCACAATTTGTTTGTGCATTTTTACAGTAACTAATTAAACATAAGCCTTTTTACAAGAATACAATTAACTACATCCAGATATTCCATCGAGTCATCAAGGCTGATTTCCAGTATTTCCTCTATCTTTTTCAGACGGTATTGCAGGGAATTACGATGAACGTACATCATCTGTGCCGTTTTTCCGACATTAAAGCCACACATATAATAATTGAGCAGCGTATCTATGAGAAACGAGCCGTTTGCATTGTCATACATCTCAAGCCGCTTTAGCTTCTCGTTGCAATAATCCATGATTTCCTGCTGATTGCCACTGTTGAACATATACTTGTATATGCCCATGGAGCTGGCACTGATTACCTTCTTGTTGGTCGGATTGGGTAAAATATCCTTTTTGGGGATGAGATTTTTCGCCTCCTGATAGCTCTTGCCAAAATCCGCAGGCTTCCTGTATGCAGCACCGAGTATGCATGTGCTGTGAATGAGCCCTGCAAATGGTGCACGACTGTCTAAATCCCCAAGTATCCTTTCAATCTGATGCTCTGTCTCCATATCCTTTGTCTCTTCAAAAAGAAGCACAAATTTGTTTAAAAACCTCATATACATAGGCTTTTTCTTCATATGGATAACCTCGCGGTTCAGGCAATCGGTATAGTATGTATATGTGTGCTCGTCCTGCTCCAGATTCACTCCGTATTTGCGGTCTATCACGATGATTCCCACTCTGTACGGCCGGTCAAAGGTCAGACCAAGCTGTGCAGAAATCTTTTCTATATACTTATCATTTACCTCGTATCCAAAGAGCAGATTGTACAGGTAGTCCCCGGTTCTTTTATTATCCACACTGGTCTCTAAAAGCAGTTCTCCGACGCTCTGCGCAATATCTACAAAAGTAGCTCCCTCCCACCGGATATAAAACAACGGCAGCTTGAGTTCATCAGCCTTGTCCTTCATCCTCTGTGGTGCCTCTTCCCTGTCCTCCACAACAGAAATCGCAAAGCCCGATATTCCCAGCTCATTCAGCTCAACCATGGCATCATATGCCTCGTCCATGGAAAATCTCTTGTAATCTACCACAAGCAGCGCAAAGTTGCCCGGATTCATATGATCCTTATAAGGCTTTGTCTGCACCAGATACGTCCATGACACAATCCGGTCAAGCCCTGCTGCTCCCGCCACAAGCTCCATTCCGTCCATTTGTAAATTGTTAACATCCCTGCATGAAATCATCTACGTCTCCCTGATATCATTAAGCTTCGGTAATTATCCCAAGCCGCTTCACATTACTTATATCCACAGCCGCTTCGCCCCGGCATATCCTCTCCGTGCACATACCTGGCATTGAACTCCATATTTATCTCACGAAGCTCCTTCTTTCCGTCAATATAGTCCTGATACATCTCGGCAAGTCCCGACATGCAGCCATCGCAGGTGGCCTCGATATTGCCAAGCGACTCAGCCACAATTGCCTCGCGTTCCTCTTTTGTTGTCTCACTGATTAAATATCCCATTTCGTATATTTCCTTTCCGGCTATTCACATATTAAAAGCCCAAATTCTCATCCACAAGAATAATCTGGAAACGTCCCTTCACCCTTGAGAAGCGTGTGGTCAGAATCTGACAGCAGATACACTGCGGGCTCTTGCAGTCAAAGCAGGTGCCGTTCTTGGAGCAAGGTGTGTCGATGCCAAAGCGCTGTGCGTTGATTGGCGCCGCCTCATTTCTCGCACGGCTCATAGCATCTGCCTCGGTCTTTACGACCTTGTTCATGCCTACTATAAGAAGCACATGCTTCGGTCCGTAAGCATATGCCGCCACGCGGTTTGCATTTCCGTCAATATTGATAAATACGCCATCCTCGCTCATCGCATTGACACTTCCAAGGAAATAATCCGATGTAAATGCCTTTAACGCTATCTCCTGCTTCTCCTCCTGCGTAGACACCTTGTCCCTGTCATAAAACTGATATTCTCCGTTTGAGAGGGCCTCATACAGACCACATTCCTTCACCGATGTGGCCCCGCCCATATTGATTGAGCTTCCCTTTGGAATCAGCTCCAGTGCCTTCTTAACAGCATCCTCCTTTGTCTCTACATAGTAGGCTTCCATGTTGCGCGACTCAAGCGCAGCCACAAGGCGCTTTCCCAGTAATTCGTTTCTCATTTTTCTTACGTCCATAGTGTAAACCTCATTTCATGCTTATTGCCAATTCCCATTTGTGCAATTAGCTTTATTAATTGTTGTTATTATACTACTTCACAGGGGGTGTCTGCAATTTATTCGGGAATAAATAATCGTATAGTTTCATGCTAATATAAAGAAGTACAGAAATGTGCGGTACCGCATATTTCGTAATAAAACGTATATTATGTAGGAGCAAGCGCCCATCAGCGCAGCTGATTCTAATGCGCTTGCGGCTCGCAACTGTGAAGGTACTGAACAGTTACGAAGTGCATAACAAAAAGAGCTCCTTTCGAGCTCTTCTTGCTTTGTACAACATTAAATTGTAGATGATTACTGTAAGAGTGAAAGTACTCCCTGTGTAGACTGGTTTGCCTGTGCAAGCATAGACTGTCCAGCCTGAGCAAGAATGTTGTTCTTGCTGTAGTTAACCATCTCAGAAGCCATATCTGTATCACGGATACGAGACTCAGCTGTTGTAGTATTCTCAACTACGTTATCAAGGTTGTTGATTGTGTGCTCAAGACGGTTCTGAACTGCACCAAGTGATGAACGCTGTGAAGATACCTTTGAGATTGCATCTGAGATAGCATCTACTGCGTATGTTGCAGCATTACCAGAATCATCCTTGATGTTAAGGCCTTTGATACCAAGACTTGCAGAATCCATTGCATCAATATCAACGTTAATCTTGTTTGTCATATCAGCATCTGCACCAACATGAAGATTAAATGATAATGTATCTGCAACTGTTGCATAACCCTTATCAATTGAATATGTTGTCTTACCATTTGCTGTAGCCTTTGTAACTGTTGCTGCCTTATCAACTGTTCCAATATTATTAGCTGCTGTTAATTCGTTTTGTATTTTAGTCTCTGCAACACTTTTTGAAATAACAGATGAATCGTCATCATCAACTCCATCATTATTTTTATCTGTCATAACAGTTAATTTTGATGTTTTGTATGATACTACACTGCCATCTTTGACTTTAGTATCCAATGTAGTTATTTTTAATTTATTAGCACCTGCATCTTCTGTTCCATTAGCGCCAACAACAGTATAGTCTGTGCCATCAATTGTAACCGTATCTCCATCTGCTGCCGCTGCATAAGATGCTTTTGCATCAGCAACAGTCGAACCAATCGAATACTCTTTACCAGCTATTGTAACTTTGTTGCCTGCTTTAAGCTCATCCATTACAAAAGTAGCTGACTTTGCACTATCGGTAAGAGTTCCTTTAAGACCTGCATCATGTCCATTCATATAAACATTCTTTGTAGCGCCCTTGTCTCCCTTTAACAGATATGTCTCATTGAATTTTGTTGTCTCTGATACACGGTCAATCTCTGTTGTAAGCTGGTCAATCTCATCCTGGATAGCCTGACGGTCTGAATCCTTTGAGTTTGTACCATTGGCAGCCTGTGTTGCAAGCTCGTTCATTCTCTGAAGCATTGAGTGAACCTCTGTAAGAGCACCCTCTGCTGTCTGTACAGATGAAACACCGTCCTCTGCGTTTGTAGATGCCTGGTCAAGACCACGAATCTGCTTTCTCATCTTCTCAGAAATTGTAAGTCCGGCTGCATCATCAGCTGCACGGTTAATTCTGTAACCTGAAGAAAGCTTCTCTGTGCTCTTTGACTGTGCGCTTGTTGTTACGTTAAGCATTCTGTTGGCATTCATTGCCTGCATGTTGTGTTGTACTACCATAATATAATCCTCCTTGTCCCATATTCATGGGTTATTATGTTTGACCTCTGGAAATCCTTTTCCCGAGGGTTTTGCAGCTGCTTTGTGTTTATTTTTATTTAAGCAGTTGCGGTTTTCTATAACAAGCGGCTTCCCGGGTGTGGCTTTCGCCACAGCCGCCTATTAACTTGTTTGCTTATGCTTTTTTATCTGCTTTAGCCGGCTTTGCTTTCTTCTGTCTTTCATTCCAGATAATCTTCTTGATTTCATGCTGTGCTTCCTCTGAAATCCTTGGCTCCGGATAATATGTATCTTTCCTCTTCTCAGGATTCGGATCGTTGTTTGACCTTGAGATGTTCATCTCTCTTGGAGCATCTATCATGAGACGTCCGTTCTTTCCGCTTCCTCCGGCATAGACAACTCTGATGTTGTCTCCGATATTTACATATTCTCCCTCTTTAAGCGATAATTTAAGCATTCTGTATACCTCCGTGCACTTGATTTAAGCTATTTCCATGCTTATGTGAAATGTAACAATTCTCTAAGAAATGTTGCATTTTTTATCTTACAACTACTATATCGGACATCAATTCTAATACTTTACCCCTAATTACATTAAATTTTAAAAATTTATTTGCACTTTATTGAGCATTATCGCTTGCTGCAGCTTTCATATTTCTGAGAAATTCCTTTATTTTATAAATTCATATGCTCCAAAATGCAACATTTCTTAGAGAAATGTTGCATTTTTCATTACTATGTTTATTAAAATTGATAGTGAGGCTACAATCGTACAATTTAAATTATTTTGCACTACGATTGTTTTTTCACACACTTAGATGTAAACGTTTAAAAGTTTCTTTTTCTTCAGGAATTGACAATATTCCTCCTTTTTTTTCTATGCACAGGCTTGCTACTGCATTTCCATACCTTGCAAATTTTTTTAGTTCTTCCATAGAACAATCTTCAGGGTTAAGTTTGCTTTTTACAAATTGAGACATAAATCCGCCCCAAAATGAATCTCCTGCCCCTGTAGTATCTACTACTTGACTTGAAAAACCACTTACCTTTTGATGATCCTTCCTATTACATATTAACACCCCTTCTTTTCCGAGTGTCACTGCAACTATTTTTATTCCATGGTCTAATAAATAGTTTGCTGCTTCATCTGGATTTTCGTATGGCGTAAGTAAAGCAGTTTCTTCATCTGACAATTTAATCATATCTGCAAACGGAAGCATTGAACGCATACGTTCTATAGCAGTCTTCTCATTATTCCAAAGAGGCGCCCTGTAGTTAGGGTCATATGATATAACTGCACCTGCATTTTTTGCACATTTCACTGCCTGGAATGTAGTGGAACGTGCAGGTTCATCAGTAAGAGAGAGTGAACCCACATGAAAAACTTTTGTATTCTGTAAAATTTGAGTATCGACTTCCTTGTACCCTATCATTGTATCTGCTCCGGGTTTCCTTGCAAACGCAAATGATCTTTCTCCATCTTTTGTAAGATTTACAAATGCAAGTGTAGTAAATACATTATCATCCAATATAATGCCATCGCTATTAATATTTTGATTTTCAACAGCTTCTATTAAGAATTTACCATGCATGTCGTTTCCAACCTTGCCTATAAAGGCTGTTCTCAATCCTGCTTTAGCTGCTGCAGTAAGCATATTTACCGGTGCCCCTCCAGGATTACGTTCATAAAGACACATGCCGGTTTCTGAAACTCCTGCCGGTGTAAAATCAATTAATAATTCTCCCATCGCAACTATATCATATTCTTTTTCCATCCATGTCTCTCCCATTCGCAATTATTTTCCGGAAATGCTTAAATTATAGAATTCAACATTTGAATCCTGAGCAATTATACCAGTTTCAAATTCCGGTTTGGCATATATTCTATATGTGAACGCTATCTGTTCATCAATAAATGCCTCTATCATGTCATGATCCACAATAATCTTTACGTCTATTGCCTTTCCGTCTTCAATTTGCATTGTTTTCTCACAGACACGCACCCCATCCGGTCCCGGCTCGGTTGCCGGCGGGACCGCCTGACACGACTGTACCCAAAATGGATCCACTCCCATCGGAAGATTTAAAAATGAGACCCTTTGCATTGCTTTGTCAAATTCAAGAAATAAACATCCACTTGCCTCTTTATCAGACTTTAAAAGAATACCAAACGTATCATATGTTTCTCTTGGCACTATTTTGCATGTCAGCATATAGCTTTCTTCCGTATGTCTCAAAAATCCATATGAACAGCTTTCCAACGCATTCAATGTTATAGTTTTTTCACCATAATTCTTTGCATTTCCAAGAACTGATATATATTTCCAATTAACAGCTTTATCAAAAATATGCTCATATTCACATGGTAACTTTACATTTAACTCTCCATTTTCGGTCGGCACCACTTCATGTGGAATACAAAATGTTCCACCCCAATACCATTCACCTTTGTCACTCTGCTCTGCACGATCATGCGCCCATCCAAAATAAAAACGTCTTCCATCATCATCTTGCATTGACTTAGCAGCATAAAAGCGTCTTCCACCAATACCATCCTTTTTAGGTTTTCTCCATGGACCAAATGGAGACTCTGATACACGGTATATTGTATTTACAAACTCTGAAAATCTTGAGTAAGACAAATACCAGTGACCTCCCATCTTGTACATTTCCGGACATTCCGGACAATTTGTATGCCCCGGTGAATATATTGGTCCATAATACGTCCAATCCTTTAAATTCTTTGAACGGTACAGCACTATACAGCCCCTTCGTGTAACTGGCATATCAAGTCTTCTCGCTGAAATCAAAATCCAATAATTTTCATCTTCTTCATTATAAAAAACATACGGATCTCTCCAATCAAGTTTTTCATAAAGCTCTGTCATCGGAGTAATAACAGGATTTGTGATATCTTTTGTCCACGTTATTCCATCATCGCTTGTTGCGTGACATATGGTCTGCTGAAACTCCGCTGTTAGACAATATCCTGTATAAAATGCATGATATTGTCCCTCACCATATATTACTGAACCGGTCCACACTCCTGAAGCATCCGGTTCATCTCCTTCTCCCGGATATAATGCCGTCGGAAGCTCCTGCCAATGCACTAAGTCATCCGATATACTATGGCTCCAGGTTGTACGCAGTCTCTCCGGATAGACAGTCGTTCCCGGTGGAGATGTAAGTGAAAAAATATGATATTTTCCTTCGTGGTAAAACGGAATTGCATCTCCCGTAGAATCCGCGAAAGACATTTTACGAAAAATTTCCATTTGCTTATCTTTCTCTGTATCGTAAAAAACGAACAGATTTCCTTTCCAATTTATTTTGCAGCTCTTACCTTATTTTTTAACAACGCTATCTTATCCTTCTGACAATCCAACAGAACTGCACATGCAATAATCAGACCCTTAATGATTAGCTGCCAATAAGATGAAACTCCTATCAGATTTAATCCATTGGAAATAATTCCAATTACCATCGCACCAAATACAGTTCCACTTATCCGGCCCTTTCCTCCGGTCATTGATGTTCCACCAAGTACACATGCGGCAATTGCATCCAATTCATATCCACTTCCTACTGATGGCTGTCCTGAATACATTCTTGAGCAAAGAACAAGTCCTGCGAAGGCTGCAAGCGCACCTGAAAGCGTAAATACAATAATTTCTATTTTTTTAATAGGAACACCGGATAATCTTGCAGCTTCCCTGTTTCCTCCAATTGCATATACATAAGTTCCAAATTTAGTTTTGCTTAAAAGGAAACTGAATATTGCAATCAAAATTACCATATATACTACCGGAAGCGGAATTACATTGAACAAATATCCTGTACCTATAGCTATAAACATCTTATCTGTAATACGTGTAGACTGTCCACCTGTATACACATATGCAATACCACTTGCAATATTCATCATTGCCATTGTAATAATAAATGCAGGTACCTTAAAATGAGATACTATAAATCCACTGATAAATCCAGCAAGAGTTCCTACTGCCAATCCAATAATTATTGCTACTATAAGTGGCATTCCCTGATTTACAGTAAGTCCAACCGTAAGGGTTCCCGACATCGCAACAATTGAACCAACCGACAAATCAATGTGTCCCAGTATAATTACGAGTGTCATTCCCAGTGCGATATATGTATTTATTGAAATTTGTCTTAAAACAGAAATTATATTATTTGTTGTAAGGAATTTATCCGTTGCAATTGACACTATTACGCACATAATAATCAATACTGCAATAATTCCTATATTGCCTTTTATAATTGAAGTAAATGGATTTCTTTTTCCAAATGCATTTACTTCTCTTTTCTTCTCACTCATATTACTCTACGCCTCCTGCAGCATACTTCATAATTTCTTCCTGATTCATCTGGTCTTTTCCAAGCTTTCCAACAAGCTTACCTGCTCTTATAACACAAACGTTATCACACATGTTGATAATCTCAGGCAATTCACTTGAAACCATAATAATTGCAATGCCTGCCTTTGCCAGTTCATTTATTACAGTATATATTTCATACTTGGCATTTACATCTACGCCTCTTGTAGGCTCATCCAGAATCAATACATCCGGCTTTGTTGCAAGCCATTTTCCAAGTACAACCTTCTGTTGATTTCCACCCGAAAGACTACCTGCTTCAATCTCCTGAGAAGCTGCTTTAATCCTAAGTCTTTTACTATAATGTTCAATAGTCGAATCACGTTTTTTTTCACTGATAGCAATTCCATTCATACAAAAACGCAGACTCGATAAAGTTAAATTGAATGCAACGCTGTTTCCCAGTACAAGCCCCTGTTTTTTTCTGTCCTCAGGAACCAATGCGATTCCCGATTTAATTGCCTGCATAGGATTTTTAAAATGCACTTCATCTCCATTCAGGAAAATCTGACCGGCATCATATGGTCTTGCTCCGAAAACAGCTTCCATAATCTCACTTCTTCCAGCGCCTACAAGTCCTGCAAATCCAAGTATCTCGCCTTTATGAACCGAAAAGCTGATATCTTCAAATGTTCCCTGACGTGATAGATTTTTTACTTCAAGTGCAATTGGAGCATGTTCCACATCGCAATAATCTCTTACATAGAAATTATCAAGATCTCTTCCAACCATCATTGCTACCAATTCATTCGCATTCGTCTCGACAGTTTTTTTTGTTCCTACATATGTTCCGTCTCTGATAACAGTAATTCGATCTGATATTCGGAATAACTCTTCCATTCTATGAGAAATATAAATAATACTTACTTTTTTCTTCCTTAGATTCTCAATAATTCCAAATAGCTGCTCCACCTCTTCATTTGAAAGAGATGATGTAGGTTCATCCATAACAATTATTTTTCCGTTAAATGATACAGCTTTTACAATCTCTACCATTTGTTGTTGTGCGATAGTCAGCTTCTCAACTACTGTTTCAGCTTTTATATTGACCCCCAGGGCAGAGATCATATCTGCTGCCCTGCGGTTCATCTCCGCTTCATCCAAGGTTCCAAGTCTAGTTCTAATTTCTCTTCCCAAAAACAGATTTTGTGCAACTGTAAGGTAAGGCACCAATACTATTTCCTGGTGTATAATACCTATACCATTTGCTCTTGCTGCTGGGACTCCATCAATTTTTACTTCTTTTCCATTAACTTTTATCAATCCACAATCCGGCTGATAAATTCCGCCAAGCACTTTAATTAATGTTGACTTTCCTGCTCCATTCTCACCAAGCAGTGCATGTACTTCGCCCAGTTCCAAAGAAAAGTCAATTCCATTTAAAGCATAAATACCTGCAAAGCTTTTCTTTATCCCTGTCATTTCTAATACTGTCTGTCCCATAATAACTCTCCCTTATTATTGCCATTCTTTAAGAGTTTTCTCAGCCTCATCCTTAGACACTAAATGCGAATCGAGATATACCTTTTTCTCATCAATTTTAGTATCTCCATTAACATACTTTACAGCTTCCTTAAAAGAATAATCTGCAATCTGTACAGGTACCTGACATGCAACAGCTGTAAATTCATCATCCAGTAATGCCTGTTTTCCATCCGGTGAGGCATCAATACTATATACACCAATTTTGCCTGTTTTATTTGCTGCTTTAATAGCAGCTGCAGCACCAAGTGCAGATGGATCATTGATACAGAAAAATGCATCCATATCAGGAGATGCTGTAATAATGTCTTCTGCCAGCTCCATTGATTTGTCTAAGGCTGCTCCGCCATCCTGCTGTGCTACTATCTTAAACTTATCTTTGCTGTCTCCAAGTCCATCAAGAAATCCATTTACACGATCAACACAGCTTTCATTTGAAGGGAAATCCAAAATTGCAATATTTCCTCCATCCGGATGATCCTTAACCATCTGTTCTCCAACAAGCTGTCCTGCCATATACGCATTAGTTCCAACATATTGTGTTACAAAGCTCTCAAGGTCATCATCAATAACTGCAGTGTCTACATTAAATATAGGAATACCAGCTTCGCTTATTTCTGCCAGTCCTGATGTTATTCCTGCTGAATCAACAGGAATAACAAATACTGCATCATATCCATTATTTGCTACATCTGACAACTGGCTAAGCTGCTTATTCAAATCATAGTCAGGATCTAAACATGTATATGATATTCCATCTTTGTCACACAGTTCTTTTAGCTTTGAATCAATTGAGCTTTGAAATGTATTGTTTAAGGTATTAGTACAAAATGCAAACGACAACCCATCATTTGTATTCTTTCCAGAATCTGTACTATTCTTTGATGACTTACTATCGCCACATCCTACCGTAATACCTGCTGTCATGCATAAGCATAAACCCAACGCTAATAATTTTTTTATTTTTGCCATAGTTTTTTCCTCCACTTTTTAAATTTACGTAAATTTATTTATTTTTATTTGTTTCTGTGATTACATGATATATTTCGCTCTATTATTTGTCAATATTTTTACGTAAAATCTTGTTTAATTCGTCGTTTTCAACAATTATGCGATTGTGTTTTGCGCAAATTAACATTTCAAGAGCATTTTTTACGTAAATTTTTAGCAATTAAAAAAAGAATACCAAAATGATATTCTTTTTCTTCGCATATATTTCTTTTTAGATATTTAATTTTATGTGGCATTATTTCATTTCTTCAGGCATTCCCTCATGAAAAATATCCTTCCATGCTCTTCCTAGCTGCTTAGCATCCACAACATACGGCTGCACCCCAACATATTTTGGCACATCATTACTTAATAAAGATTTCGCTACCACATGTGCAGCTGTTCTTCCCTGCTCGTAAGGTCTTTGAGTACTTAATCCCTTTACAATACCACTTTCCATATATTGTGCAATTTTATAATCTAAATCAGTTGTAAATATGGCGATGTCTTCTCTATGCATCTCTTTCAACGCCTTAATTACCAACAGCGCCGGTCTATCCCAGCTTACATACAAGACTTTAATTTGTGGATTCTCAGTAATCATATCTTTACAAACCTGATATGCGTTTTCAATTTCTCCAAAGCCTCTTATTGCCTTAATATCTATATTTTTGTATTGTTCTGAAATAATTTTTTCCGCGGCCTCATCCCTGGCACGCGTACCATAAAAGACCGCTCCATGTATGATAAATCCGGCTTCCACGTGTTTTCCTTTACAGTACTCCCCCATCATTCTGCCAACATTAACTCCATTTTCAATCTCATTAACAGACACACAGCAAACATAACTATTTTTTTCCATATTCTCAGGGACATTACTCAGGAAAACAAGCTTTGACACCTTTGCCAATTCACGGAATTGTTCTTTTGTTTCTTTATCATCAGCCGGAATTGCAATTACAGCATCCGGTTTCTGTAAACGAATACCTTCAAGCTGTGCATTTTGCAAAGATGCATCAAAATGTGCATCTGTTACTGATATAATATCAATTCCGTATTGTTCCAACTCATCGCGGATTCCCTTTTCGTGTAATTCCGCCCATGATGTTCCTGTATAATGAAACGAAATTGCCACACGGAAATTTCCAGCACGCAAACGGCTCTTTTCCTCTTTTGTTATGACTATTGATTCCGGTGTAGCTGCTTCTTCTCCAAAAGGTCCATTATCCAACATTCTTGTGGATTTTCTTATTATCAACTCTACATCGGCATAATAATCCTGTTCAATCACATGTCCTGTATTTATCTTTTCAAAAAGCATATTTACTGCTCGTCTGCTCAGCCCTTCAACATCTCTCTTTAAAATCGTCAATGGTGGATACGTTAACTCCGACCATCCCTCATCACCAAATCCAACAACCGATATCTCTTCAGGACATTCAATACCTCTATCCCTCATAGTTTTCATAAGATATAAAGTAATTCTATTTCCTCCTGCCATAATTGCAGTTGGCATATATCGTCTCATCGCTTTTTGTATTTCCAAAATACAGTTATCAGCTCCGGATTCGATATTAATGTCTGAAATATTTGCATCATTTGTATTGATTCCATGTTCTTCTAATGCAAGTAGAAAGCCTCGTGTTCTTTCATCTCTCGTCGTACTCTTCAAGCTTTCTCTTAAAAACAAAATATTCTTATGACCACATTCTAACAGATAATCAGTTCCCTTGAAAATGGCTTCTCTATCTCGAAATTCAACAGCGTCTATACCATCTCCCAAAATATTTCTTTCCATGCAGACAAATGGAATTCCAGATTCAATCAGCTTTTTATAATCTGCCGCAACATCACTGACTGGTACATGTATAATACCTGCTGTTTTTTTATTCTGTATCAGTCCTTCCAGTACCTGAGCCTCTTCTTTAATATCATTGTCCGTAATTGCAATATAAAACTGATAACCCTGAATGCTAACATATTTTTTTAAATATCCCACCATATCACGATAAATCGTGCTTTCAACATTTGGAATAACTGCAACTATTTCCGACTGCCTTCCAACCTTGAGTCGTCTTTCTTTTTCTTCTATTTTTTTATGATATCCGGTTTCTATAATAATATTTTCTATTTTTTCAACAAGGTCCGGGCTCACATATCTTGTTCTGTTTATAACATGCGAAACGGTTGCGATTGAAACCCCTGCCATATCAGCTATATCTTTTATAGTAACCTTTTTTGCCATAATGATATTCCCTCTTCTTTTAAAATTTATATCGTATAATTGTTATATACATTCCCTTATATTCCCATAGTTCTATTGCATTTGATAATGTCCTGACTTTACTATAAGAATCATTTTACACCATATCTACTGTATTTAGTAGTCCAACTTCATACAGATTTTTATATTTGTTATAAATTCATTGCTTATAATACAGAAAAAGACCTTGAGTTCATTATAAACTCAAGATCTTTCATGTTCCCCCATAACACCATACTCTCTATCGACCAAAATCATACACCTCATTCAATTCAGGTATAGATGGTGCTGCTCCCTGTCTTGAAACAGCTATAGCCGATGCTTTTGCTGCAATCTGCATTGCTTCCTTCGGTGAAAGCCCTTTTGCGATACTTCCGATGAAAAATCCGGTAAATGTATCTCCTGCCGCTGTTGTATCAACGACCGGTACCTTCACTATCGGCTGGTGAATTTTTTGTTTTTCATCTTTATAGATTGAGCCGTATTCTCCTAAAGTCAACACAACTTTGCTGTTTGGAAAATGGCTGCATACTGCGTCCAGAAGTGCATCAGTTTCAATCCCTTCTTTTTCCGTGCAGACATCAAATCCTGTTAAATCCTTAGCTTCAATCTCATTAAGAAGGAAATAGTCTACATACTCAAGCGGATATGTGAAAATTTTTTCATCCATCGGTGACGGATTGAGCACTATTATCATGCCCTTCTCATGCGCCCGCTCCATGATATATGCGATCTCGTTTATCTCATTTTGCAGAATCAGATAATCGCCTTTTTCAAAATGGGACAATACCTCATCCACCTGTGTCCTTGTGTTCTGCCTGTTTGAACCACCGTACAGCAGTATGCAGTTCTGACCATTTGGCTGTTTTTGTATGATAGCATGGCCATTTCTGCCCGGCAGACGGCTGATGAAATCTGTATGTGCTCCCGCTTTTTGCAGTATCTCTGCCAGAAACTCTCCATCCTCGCCGATATTACCTGCATGCCATGTGTCTATGCCACTTTTGGCAAGGGCTACAGACTGGTTAAGTCCTTTTCCTCCCGCAAATATTGCCATGTTCTGTGATGATATGGTTTCTCCACTTCTCACAAAATGCTCTACATTGTATACAAAATCAATATTTAACGATCCATAATTTAATGCTTTCACGTCTGCAGCCCTCCAAATAATATATATTTCTTTTAAATAATCATATACTTTCCTACAGGAATATTACCATAGAAAGTACAAACATTACCACTGTTCCTGCAATCATTGGTACAGAAGTTCTTTTTACTACTTCAAGCGGCTCGCGTTTTACACTTCCTGCCACAATCATTACTACCGCCGATACCGGTGAAACCGCACGGAGAAGGTTTCCGGCAAGTCCCATTGGAATAGATACCGCAAGCGCTGAAATTCCTGCTGCTGCCGCAAGCGGCACCATAAGCGGAACCATTGCGAAGAATAATGCTGTACCACTTCCACTTAAAAGTACGATAAGTGCTGTAAGCGCAACCAGTATGAGTGGAAGTACAAATCCAAGTCCTCCGCCTGAAAGACCTGTCATGGCACTCTGTAATGCTGTGATAAGTCCGATTGATTTTAATCCTGTAACAAATACTGTTCCTGCAACAAGGAGAGCAACTATCGGCATTGAGCCGCCCATTCCCTTGAAGAATGCCTCTGTCTCTTTAAGAGTCTCACCGGCATTACGTTTTCTGATGATCTCACAGATGATTGCTATGATAAATGAGAATAATGTTGCTACTTCCACGCTTATATCAATCTGTGCTCCTGTAATCTTCTGTACAGCAAATGAACCGATAAGCAAAATAATAGGAAGTAATGGTAAAATTGCATATACTGTCTTGTACAATGCCCCGCCTTTAATTTCCTCAACATCTTTGCTCTCTACTGCCTTAGCCTCGATCACGCCTGCTTTTTTATCACATTTTTTCTGCCAGAAGAAATGGATTGCTGCCATGATAATCAGTGTAGGTATTGATACTATTGCATGATATTTGAATACATAATCTGTTGCTGTAAGTCCTGCAAATTCTGTTGTATTCGCAAGCTCCGCTGCAATCGCTACATTATCACTTCCGAGTGGTGTAGGCACAATAGTAGCTGTTGTAGCAATAATACCTGCCGCTGTAAGTGAGCTCATTCCAGCCTTTATAAGGATTGGATAAAGTGTTGCGAGCAGGATAACTGCAAGGTTTGATGCACTTGGTATAACAAGTGAAAGCAGGTTTCCGAGTAAAAATACGATCGGTACCAGTATATATACTGATTTGATTTTTGCTATCGGCTTTGTAAGCACGTTTACTGTTACGCTGTTTGCATTTATGGCACTCATATATGCTGAGTAACCGCCAAGTATCAGTATGATAAATCCTGCTGATGATATAGTGCTCTTAAACTGATCTGCGATTACCTTTAAAGGATCTAAAAACACCGATCCTGTCGATACAAAATCCTCACCTCCAAGCGGATTTCCCAGTGCGCATCCCACAAACATAAGTACAATTCCCATCAAAAAGAGCGTTATCTTGATATCCATCTTTTTGATAAGCATAAAAATTACTATCGCCACAGATATAATGGCTGCGGCATACATGACAAATGTAGTCATAGTCCTTCCTCCTTAAATATAATTTATATACATCTTGAAATTGACTGCTTGAACCATTCTCTGAATTTTTCACCGTCAATATCAGTACACACTTTAGCATTCGGTTTCTTTTTAAGATAACCCTTCAGGTCAACCACGGTACATCCCGTAGTCATAGTGCCATTAAGTTCAACTCCTACGTAGGTTTCCTCAACTGTATAAAGCTTGGGGCAAAGCAGGTATGCTATTGCACAGCTGTCATACATTTTAAGTCCTGTATTAAAGCTGCCGCCTCTGTAGTGTTTGAAAAGATGATATGCCATATCTCCGACTTTTCCCATCTTTTTGATTTCTTCACTATCCTGCGGCATAACAAGCGCTTTCCAGCCAACATCAAGTCCGGCCATTACAATCGGAACACCTGAATTAAATACCATTGCAGCGGCCTCCGGATCTGTTGCCACGTTAAACTCTGACATAACACCTTTATTTCCTCTGGTGACTGAACCGCCCATCATGACGATTTCTCTGATATTTGATTTTACCTCAGGATAAAGGGCAAATAACAATGCTATATTTGTCATGGCAGCTATCGGCACTATAGTTATAGGCTCATCGCTTTCCATTATCACTCTTCGCATCGCGTTTACGGCATGTTCCTGTAATAAAAGCTCTGTTTTCGGCTCCGGAAAATCATATCCCTCCATTCCACTTTTTCCATGGATATCCGAAGCATCCACAAACTCCGCCAGAAGCGGCTGTGCACAGCCTTTCGCTACCGGTACATCCTTTTCATAAAATTTTAAAAGCTTAAGCGCATTTTCTGTCACCTGATCCAGCGAAACATTTCCGGCTACAGTAGTGATCAGCTTAACATCCAGTTCCTCTGAAAATAATGCTATCGCAATCGCAAGGGCATCATCTATGCCCGGATCGGTGTCAATTATAATTGGTCGTTTACTCATGTAATTCTCCTTTTCTACATGTATGATTTTCTGATATAAATTTGGTATATGTGGTACCTCATATGCCTTTATATCAACGTTATAAAATATAAAATACAAATAGCTGTCACTATGTACATAACATGCTGTATCTCTTTCATTTTTCCTGAAATCAGCTTCATAAGTACATACACCGGGATTGCTATACAGATCCCATTCGCTATGTTGTTTGCAAATATAGTAAAGCCAATACATAAAAATGCCGGCATATACTCTGTCATATCAGAGTAATCAATATTTTTCATCGCACCAAGCATATGTATTCCAATATATATAAGCACAGGTGCTGTTGCCGCTGTCGGTATCATCAGCACAATCGGTGAAAAAAATAGCATGAGCAGAAAGCATATTCCTGTAAATATAACGGTAAGCCCTGTTTTTCCGCCTGCCTCAACACCGGCTGATGACTCAAGGTATGTAGTCATGCTCGGTATTCCAAACAATGCGCCTACACTCGTTGACACTGCATCCACCTGAAAACATTTCTCAATTCCCGGCAGATTTCCCTTTTCATCCAGATATCCTGCTTTTGCCCCTACGCCCAGCACCGTGCCAAATGTAGAGAAGAAATCCGGTATGAACAGTGCTATCAAAAATGGAATATATGCTGTATTCAATGCACCCTTTATATCGATGTTCAAAAATATATCATCCATTTTTCCCGGAAATGAAATTATCCTATCCGGCAGTCTGGTCACACCAAGCGCAATTCCGGCTATCGTTGTAATAAGTATAGATAAAATAATGCCTCCCGGTATATTCTTTATCTTTACCAAGAGCATCAGGCAAAATCCTATCAGACAAAGAATAACTTCCGGTGACCTTAAATCACCAAATGTAAGACAATTCTTTTTCTCGCTGGCAGCTATAAGTCCACAGCTTTTTGCCCCCAGCAGAGCTATGAACAGCCCTATTCCCGCACTTACCGCATGCTTAAGGCTGACCGGTATCACTTTTACTACAGCCTCTCGCAGTCCCAGAAAAGAGATTGCAATAAAAAGTATTCCACTTAGGAATATCACTCCTGCCGCTTTCTCCGGCGAAATGCCTTCATTTGTTATCATGGATACCACTATTCCTGTACTTCCAAGCCCAGGTGCCAGTGCAAACGGTCTGTTTGTATAAAAGGCCATTGCACATGTGGTAATGACTATCAACAGTATAACCGCTGTCATTACGGCACTTTTATTTAATCCTGCACTGCCAAGCATATTCGGAACTGTTGCAAGAACATATGCCATCGTAACAAATGTTGTAATTCCTGCGATCATCTCAGTTTTTATATTCGTACCATATTGTGACAGTCGAAATACATTCTCTAAATATTTCCCCATATACATCACCTTTCCCTTGCCCTTTCGACAATTTAATAGTAATATAAAACATATCATGTGTCTAATTCATTGTTTTCATTAATTCTATACCTTTATGGCATAGTTTTAGATTTATGTAATTACATATACGGGGGATCTGTCATGGAATATACTGACCTTGAATATTTTATAGCGATAGCTGAACATCATAATCTCACACGTGCTGCAGAGGCACTCTATGTTTCTCAGCCAACATTAACTAAATATCTGCACAAGCTTGAAAAAGAACTCGGTGGAAAAGTCTTTAGACGAAATGGATACCAGTATGATCTTACTTTTTTGGGCCAGCGTTATCTGGATTATGCAAGAAGAGTACTGGCACTCGATCAGGACTGGAAAAAAGAGCTTTCAGATATGCGCTCTTACTATAATGGCGAGCTGAATATTGCGCTTCCGCCAATGCGCAGCACCAGCCTTATACCACAGCTGCTGCCTGCTTTTAACGAAAAACACCCAGGTGTCTGCATTAATTTTTTCGAATATGGCCATTCGATACAGGACAAGCTGATATCCGATACCAATCTGGATTTTGCCATTTTAAGCAACTGGCAGGAGCATCCCAAACTAAATTATGAGCTGCTGTGCCATGAAGAAATATTATTAGTACTGCCCGTCGGACATCCTCTTGCCCAAAAAGCAGTAACAAAAAAAGAGTGCCGCTACCCATGGCTTGACTTAAGCCTGTTCGCTGACACTCCCTTTATATTACATTTTCCGGATCAGAATACCGGACGTTCCGCCCAAAGACTGTTTGACCAGTATGGAATACAGCCACCTGTTCCGTACCGTACAAGAAATAATCAAACCTGCATACAGCTTGCATCACAGAACCTTGGTGTAACCATTGCCTCAGAGGGATATGTGCGATATGCTGCTCCATTCTGGCCTGTGGAAGTATTCTCTGTAGGGAATCCCACTCTACAAAATGATTTAGTAATTGCATACCGCAAAAATTCATACCTTTCCACTTATGCACAGAGCTTTATTTCGCTTTCAAAAAATATATTTAAAAAGTAACCTATTACTTTGCAAACTTTATAATCATCTGACGTAGGTACATCATGAAAATAAATACTTAGAGATTTATTAGTATTATCCTGCCACAAGACTATTTACAAGCTTCTGCATATCTGCCTCCCAGTTTCTTTCCATGCTATAATAAACACAGCCATATATTTCCGAGTATTTGAGATTCACGCTGGAGCAGAGAATTACAGGTATTGTGATTTTGTTCTTAATCACTCTGTCAATCAGAACATCTCCTGATTGTTCCTCTCTGCCACCCGGCTCATCGGGATAATACATATCAGTAATTATCAGATCATACGGATTATTACTATCCATTGAGTTTTTAATCTGTTTCCACCCATCCGCAAGATTATTGGACCATTCGACATCTTTAATCCCACATCCTGACAGGGCTTTGCATATATCATTGTGTTTAAATGTATCATCTTCGATATTCAGTACTCTCATGTGAATCCTCCTGCCTTTATCTGTTTAAGTAGTCATTCCATCTTGCATTCGTCTCCTCAAGCTCATGCTTTTGCATTATTCGGTTACGGTCGCTGAGTATCGCAAGCATTTCATCGGCGATTTCTTCCATGGGAAGCTTTTTATAGTGTGACAGATATCCTATCATCCTTTGAGCTGTCCAGTCCGTATTTAAGTTTTTCGTTATCTCATCGCAAAACGGCTCCGGATACCCGCGCCTAAGCAATATATCATATAGCTCCATACTCTTTGCTGTCCTGGGTTTCATATAGTGCCTCTCCAATCTTCTCAATCAATGTCACATCCGCCGGCAGCTACTTTACATCTGCGTCTACAAATATCTGCATTCTTATATCCAGTTAAAATCGCCACCTGTCACCGCAAGCGATAACAGCTTATCCATCTTCTCTACCTCTTCAACGCCTCTAACCATCTGAATAAGCTTCGCAGATTCTACAACTTTTGGCATCTCCTCATCAGGTCCTATCTCCATATCTGCCTCTTCTCCACAGTATGGACATACCAATGTTGGTGCAATTTTTAAATCCAGAAACCTGCTTCCACACTCTTTACACTCATAATAACCGCACTGCTCTGTGCCATCCGGTACATAATACATATATAATTTCCTGCCTTTCATTTTTTAGTGTTATTTCCATGTCTTCCATACATCCGGCTGGTACCCGATTGTTGACTGCCTGCCGTTTCTAACCACCGGTGTCTTAATCACCTGCGGATTTTCAAGCACTTTATCCAGCTTGTCCTCATCTGCTATGTACTTTATAAGTGCCAGCAAATCCTTATCTTTGCCATCCCAGTTAATCATATTGTCAAGACCGCCATTCACTTGGGCGACAGAATTAAATTCGCCCTTGCTCATGCCTTTTTCCTTCATATCGATAAACTGAAACTTTATCCCACGCTCCTTGAAAAATCGCTGTGCTTTCTTTGTGTCATTGCATTTCTTTGTTCCGAAAATTTGTATGTTCATGCTATTTTCTGTCCTTGGTTTCATGCAACTCCTCTCCAATCTTCTCAATCAATGTCACATCCGCCGGCAGCCACTTTACGTCCGCCAGATGCTCCTTTGTCAGCCATTTTGCATCCTCTGCTTCCTTTAGGATAAGCTCACCGTGAATGACCTCACACCAGAAGCAATCCATCGAAAGATGGAAATTAGGATAATCGTATTCTATCGTATCTATCAATTCTCCGACAGCAATTTCCGTATCCAGCTCCTCCATTATCTCGCGCTTTAGCGCCTGCTGCGGTGTCTCACCAGACTCAATCTTGCCGCCTGGAAACTCCCAGCCGCCCTTGAACTCTCCGTAGCCTCTCTTGGTTGCAAAGATAACCGGTTTATTTTCATTATTGACTGCTCTTATGACGGCAGCCACTACGCGTATTGTTTTCATATTGCCTTAAGCTCCTGTGTATTATTTTGTAAACTTTGTTGTAAATTGCTCTGCTGATATCAAAGCAGATCCTCTCTTACAGGGTGGTGCATCTTCATCTCACCAACAAGCTGGTTGAACGATGCTTCTGTAAGCTTTTTGCTCTTTATCTCCTTGTCACCAAGCAATGAAACATCTGTTATTCCAAAGTAGTGGAACGGGCACAGCATGTTTTCCTCCATGGCCTGCTGCAAACGAATCTCATATGCAATCTGATAATTAAAAATCTGGTAAATATTTTTTTCTTCAATATCATCATCTCGCTTATCAGGAGTCGCTGTCATTCCAAGCCACAGCTTTGGTGTAAAATAGTTCATTACCTTTTGGTATGTGTTGGCCGAGCTGTGATGTGCCTCATCCAAAATTATACAATCAAAGGCATCTGGTTCATATTTTTGTAGATGCTCATCACGATTTAAGGTCTGTACGGTTGCAAAAATATAATCCCTGTCATAGTCACTGTGCCCTGCACCAACAAGTCCCATAGAAACTGATTTATCAAAAATCTTTTCATAGGATTTCTTTGTCTGTCTTGCAAGCTGACCTCTGTGTACGAGAAACAGTACTCGCTTGAAACCCAGCTCACGTATGGCAAACGCAGATGCATATGTTTTTCCGGTACCCCCTCGTGTCAAGGGTGTGATGGGAAAATTTTGAGAAATTTCGTTTTCTCAAATGGCATCTTTACCAATAGCAATATTTAATTGTAAAGGCGAGGTGCTGGAGTTGAACCTGAGTCCTTTACCGAAAATGGTACTGCGCCTCTCCGCTGCGCTATCCTCGCTTAAGGCGGTGGCGGGTTATGACTCCCGCTTTACAATCACCTGAGTTACACCGCTATGTATATAGTTATTAATATAAAATTTCCTATCTTACCTTTTCTGCCAACCTGTCTTGCAAAAAAGGCTTAATAGCGTTTAGTAGTAACGCCTTTATTTTTTTATCTTGTTTTAAGCTAATTGAGTCTTTATCTCTTTTGTTAAACATTTTCAACATAAATTCATAATCATCTTCTCCATCATAATCATTATATTCTGTATCAAATGCGCCTTCTTCATATAGCCAACGCAATAATTTTCTCGAAAACAGTTCAGAAGACAGCGACAAATATCTTCCTTCTTCAACCGCATGTAATAGTTTAAACTGACTTTCTATTAAAGAAGTGGCATCTCTTAAATCCTCTCTTCCAAATTTATTAATGCACGAACTCCCTATTGGATATAAAATTCTACCTGAATATCTGTTTCTTATGGTATAAAGATATTTAATATTCTCTTTCCCACAGACACACTCTGATGAGCAGCTTAAATCCTCTTCACAATCATCAATGTCCCATTCTACCACAGCATCTTTCCAATTATCACTTTCAGAAGAACGAATCACAGTCATCATTAAATTCTTATAGTATGAATTTTCCAATATATTATTTCCTCCTCAGTATTTCTGAGTGTGATGTTCTATATTAAAAGAACATCACACTCTTATTTATTCTTACTCAAACATCTGTTTAACAGTTTTCTCCCATGTCTTTGCATGGACTATTCTTTTATGGCACAAATTTCCTTTAATAATATCGTGTTTAGTCAATTGTGATGCATTTTCCCAATCACCCTTAAACACGTATGTAGCATTTCCTACTTGATTAGATTCGAACACATACAGATTTTTGTTTGTGTAACCATAAACTACATAACCGTTAAAGCTATTCTCGCCAATCGCAAGGAAATCAGGCTCATATTTCGCAAATGTCTTATGATTATTTCTCAGTACTTCTTTATTTTTACCCGGAGCTTTTTCAAAATAATCATCAAGTGCCTTTTCTGCACGCTCCCATGGATATTTCCCAGGTGGTAAAATCCTCCATGATACTTCCTTTATCTTGATCTTTTGTCCAATTGGATTTTCATCCTTGTCAACGATTTCGCAATAGCCGAACACTTCCAAAAACATATTAATCGTATGCTTTAACAACTCTACGTCTGCTTTTGTCAGCAATTCCGAGCGCAGTTTTCCACTATCACGAATAATTCTAGACAAAGGTGGAAAAATGTACTCTTTCGGATAACACATTCTGTTTTGAAAGCACGTTCCATAATGATCTGTACCATGCCAATCAACAATATGATAATCTCTTTCTATCTCTCTATGCTCTTTTTCCATTTCTTTATGGATGAGTTCTTTTCCGTATAGATTAAACCTTGTCACAGGTCCTATTGGTTGAGGAACTACACATGTTCCATCAAGACACCCATCCATCTTCAATAAATCAATGTTATTCTCATCCGCCGGAACAGATACATATACTTCTTTGTCTTCTGCAATATTTGCAAAATACTTGTCCACAGAATTAATTCTACTCTTTTTTATAATCATCTACTATACCTCCCTTATTCAATATTATTGCTTCTTTTACCATCAGCCTTTGAACGAATATACACCGTTCCGTTTGAATTTCTCACAGTTTGATAATCACTGTAGTTCTTATTGCCATTTTCAATCTGCTTGATTGCATGTTTAAGCGTTACCGTTCTTCCACTTTCAACATTTACAAACTTTGTGTTCAAACCTGTATCTGATTGTTCTGTAGCCTTTAATAACATATTAAATTTCCTCCTTGACTTAAATCAAAAATTATGTTTTTTCTTGATTCTGGTCATCGGATGTGGCATAATAAATATGTTCTAAACATTCGGATCCACATCCGATACCAACGCTTTATGATTGCGCCAACAATCAAAAAGCGTTTTTTATTTCTTTCAATTTAACCACTTCCTTTCTCAAAAATCTTAGCTTTCCAATCATAAAGCCAAGTATCGGCCGGTTATGACCCCTGCTTTACAATCACTCTTATTACACTGCAACATTTTTTATTTCAAATTGTTAATCAAACTTAATCTCTTCCTCTGCTCTTTCATAAATATCAATCTGATTCTGAACATCCAATCGATTAACCAACCATCCCTTGGCTTCACACATTTTAGCAAAGTCATCCATTCGGTTTTTTCCATACATTTCTTTAAGCGTGATTACAAGTCCGAATTGCAATGGTCTTCTCTTTTTTAATGTTACTCGTTCTTTAGTCACAACTCCTATCCCCCACATTCCGGCATCATAGGACTTTTTAGGAACTCTTCTATCCTTGATTTTCTCACATATGCGCTTAACATTATCCCATTTTCGGAATATATTTCTTGCATCTTCTTCATACATGACCTGACCTTCTTCGGTCTGCTTATTATCATCAATAGATTTTATCTTAGTTTTGACAGTTCCATTCTTTTTTTCCGTAATCACACGTCCAAAATGTATATCCATTTCAGTTCCTGTGTAATCCACTCCTTGATTACGATCACAATACGGAAAATAACATAATACAGCCTTTGCATAATACGGATGTTTTCCATTCACGACAGGAACTGGCAATGTATAGTTATAGGTTTCATAATCCTGCGTTGTCCCAGTAATTATGAATTTTATTTCATCGTCTAGTGTATTCAAAATATCTTCTATTCGTTTAGGAACCACTCCATATCCCATTGTATCTGAAACATTTCCACTAGGTCCCCATTTTGCAGCCGCATCTATTATGAGAGCCTTTGCCACTTCTCTGCTAAGACCCATGACATAAATCAAATATGCTAATTTTCTTGTAATCCATGGAGCCGCAAATGATGTTCCCGATAAATATATAGCCCCCAATTCATCTGCGCATACTGCTATTTTTTCTTCAGCTTTGGTACCATCTCCACCATAATAACATATGTCTGGTTTATGGAAAAAAGAGAGCACCGGTCCTCGTCTAGAATAAGATGCCGATTTTCCAGACATATCAACAGCATTTACAACTAACGAATTCAATGAATCAGCCGGTGCACCTACCTTCATGTCCGAATGTTTCATTCCATCCGGTGTATTCGTTCCAGATATCACAAATATGACATCATACTCACTTTGAATGCGATCAAGTTCTGCAGCTTCTGGAGATATATAGTTTTCGCGTATCTCATTTTTTGCACCAAGCGACAGATTCCACACTTTGATATCCTGATTATTTTCAACTATATTTCTAATTTCTCGCAAAATGGCAAATGAACTAAATCCACTTTGTTTTGATACACCAAAATGTCTTACGCGAAAGCGACCACATCCATCATCTAATCCACTATTTCCTCTAGGGCCATCCACAATAATTGATGATACTGCTGTTCCATGCTTATAATCCTCTGGCTCTAATATATCCTCCGGCAACATAGGTCTGTAATCAACCCATTTATGAAAATACACCTTTTCATTGAACTGAGTATCAATAACGCCTACAATTGGTTCGTTTCCTGGCGGTGGAATAATGCCATCATCTTCTTCAAACTCAACAGTTTCCAACAAACCATCTTCTAAACTGATTTTGGAGAAATCTGTGATACTCATTGCAATAAGATATGGTGCCTTATCATATAACAGTCTTGCCTGTGGTGGTGTCAACAACATGGTTGTGCCACCGATAATTTTGCTTTCCGCAACATCAATCCCGAACCTTGACAGCAGCTCTCTGGTTTCAATATCTGTTTTATAAATTGTTATAATAGATTCTTCCGTAATCGATTCTTTTGCCTCGTCTACATCAAATTTTTCAACGAAATGGCAATCAACAATAACATTTACAAAATTTGTCCTGGCAATTTTTTCAGCATGCAAATATTTCTTTTCTTTCCCTAGCTTTTCTATATCTTCTGCTGTTATACATCCATTATAATCTGCATCCACAATTTCCTTTACAATTTGCAAATTATTAATTGCTTTATCAATGGCTGATGCCTGTACATAATGTGTAAATACATGCTTATGTATTGTCTTGCCCTGATTATCTTTTCCTGTGACAAATTTTGCTCCTCTGATTGAATCCACTGGTTTCTTTCCAGCATCTGCAAGTAATATCTTCAATCGATTGCTTTTCGCTACAACACGAATGTAATGAACACTGACAATCATTCCTGCTATATCATCCTTATCAGACCAATATGCTTTTACTTTGGATAATTGAACAATTAATTTTTCTATGTGTTCTGATGTCACTTTCTTATGTGCCGGCAAAGTTACCGGCCCCATGCCTTCATTTCCACGTTTTTCAAATCTGCCTTTTAACTGCAATAATCCATTCATTTAACAACACCTGCCTTCAATTCTCTTGATACACTGCTTTTAGACTTACTTGTTAGAATTTCTATTTCCCTAACTGTAAATCCTTGTTCTTGAAGTTTTTTCAAATTCTCTGGCTTTTCCCCACATACCGAATAATATATTCTTCTGAAATAATCCATCTCATCATTTACATCACTAAATGCAATAGCAGTTTTCAGAAGATTCTTTAACTCCCCTGGATAGGGCATAGGTTTTGATAATTTCATTATTTTTCTGAAAAGTCTAATATCTCTACCACCTAACTTCATTTTATCCAAATAGGAATTAAGCATTTTCTCAGCTATATTCATTAAATCTTCTTCTGTATATCGATTAAAATCAATGATTGAATCAAATCTTCTACTTAACGCCTTATCGAACATATTAAACAAATTTGTTGTGGCCACCAATACAACATTTTCGTTCATTCTATCCAAACACTTAAGCAGTGTTGATGTAACTCTCCCCATCTCTCTTAAATCATTTGAACTAGTTCGGTTCAATGCTAAGGCATCTATTTCATCAAATAAAACAATAACCTTTTCCGGATTTATAAATGAATTTATTTCCTTAAACATCTCTGTCAGATTTTTCTGTGTTTGCCCTAGTTTACTATCAACAATTGCAGAAAAATCAACCATAAAAATTTCTCTATTTAATATTCTTGCCAACTGTTTTACTGCCTCTGTCTTTCCTGTTCCTGGTGCTCCCTGGAATAAGAATTTATTAATGCCCATCTTTCTTCCAACTGCATTTACAACGCCAAGTAAATCTTGTGTAATACAATCTGGCAATAACAACATATCTTCAACAGGTTCTATTTTTTCAAAAAAAGGAGAACTACTTTCAGACATCTGAGGAACAAACGTATTCGCGTTTGATAAAAGAGACATAATATACTCTGCAAGCTGATAATCTCCTGTATTATCAAAATCTCTTGCTATTTCGTATGCTTCTGTTCGAAAACCAGCATCATTCTTTTCTGCATAGTATTTCACTAAATTTATTACATTTTTCTTCTTCATAAAATCAGCCTCTTTCCGTCAAACTATTCATATATTATATATAACATACTGGGACAGTTTTTTCAATAGTGGGACAAATATTTTTGCTTTTTATTTTATAAGATTGCAAACTATCATTAAATTTTATGTTCAAACTCATCATTAAACTTCCACTTTATCTCCACCCTGTCCTTTGCATACACGACAATCTCCTCCACAAAAGCATCCACAATTTCCCTGTTAAGTCCGGTCAGTCTCAACTGCCCTTCCAGCATCTCCAGACCTGCCACTTACGGCACATCCACATCTGTCATCTTAGTTACTGCAGCCCTCTGCTTTTCGATATTCTCCTGCAAGCTCGCCAGCATCTGCTCATATATCTTGCGCTGTTCCAGATATGTTTTTTTATCTGTCATTTCCAGCTTGTAGCTTTCATAAGCTTCACGCAAATCCTTTTCAATTAGTTCACGGCTATGCTCCATATCTGAAAGATGCTTTTCTGCCTGCTTTAATCGCTCTGCCTGTTTCTCCCGTTGCATATCCACAACCTTTCTGGAATCTACCAGCACATCAATCATCATCTGAAGTACTTTCTTCACAACACTTTCCATATCGACATTCAGCACACTGATATTGCATTTCCCATCAGCCTTATCTAGATAATGATTTGCACAATAATACTTCGGTCGTCCGGCATAAGTATGGGACAGGCGGTGTCCGCAATTACCACAGATCATTTTGCCAGTCAGACAATGTGTTTCATGCTTTCTTTTGACACTGGCACATGTATTTCCTTTTCGCATGGCAGCTACTTTTTCAAAATCCTCCTTGCTTATAATTGCTTCGTGACAATTTTCCACACGCTTCCATTCATCCTCTGGTAGTGCTTTTGCATGTTTATCGCCAACATTCTCATTCTTGAAGCGGCTGTAAATCATCGTGCCGGTATATTGCTCATTTCCGAGGATTCTTCCTATTGCAACATTATTCCAGAGAGGCTTTTTCTCACGATATCTAGCAAGTTGCTTTTCACTTCCTACTTGCATGGCAATATACACTCCCGGTGTATCTATTCCATCACGGTTCAGTCCTTCTGCAATTTTATACATAGATTTTCCAGACAGGAACTCTTTGAAAATGCGCTTTACAATCTGACTGGCAAACTCATCCACAACCAACTTATGCTTGTCCTCCGGACTTTTCACGTAACCTTAAGGCGCATAGGTAGCTATGTATTTACCATTGCCACGCTTTGTATCAAGTGTCAATGATACTTTGGAAGACTGTTCCTCACTGAAGAAATCATACAGGATTCCCTTAAATGCAACATCAATCTCACCGATACCACCCACATAATCTGCGCTGTCATAATTATCATTTATGGCAATAAATCACACACCCATAAAAGGAAATATTTGTTCAATATACTTTCCCTGCTCTATATGATCTCTGGAAAATCTGGAGAAATCCTTTACAATAACACATGAAATCTGCTTTCTTTTCACCATTTCCAGCATTCTCTGCATATCCGGGCGGTCCATATTTTTACCAGAATAGCCATCATCCACAAACTCAATCACACTCACTTTGCGAAGTTCCTTATTTTTATTGATAAATCCACGGATAAAAGCACGCTGATTGGTAATACTGTTGCTCTCATCTTTTACAAATTCATCTTCCTTTGATAATCTCAAATATATTGCTATCTGCTCTAGATATGCTATCAACAACTCTTCCAGAGTTGATTGTTCACCGTATGACATGGTTGCTTTTATGGTATTCCCTTTACCCGTATCCACCTTAATTGTCTTTGCTTTAATATCTATTTTTTCCTCCATCTGTGTTACCTCCATTAAAAAAATCGCTACCCATAGCTCATTTGAAAATGCATAAACTATGGATAACGATTTTGGTTATCACTTATTCTGTTTTGGACTTCTCTTAATGTCCTATGAAGGTATACGCCGGTCTTTCTGCCCCCTCATCGCCCCGTATACGTAAAGGTGTACTCACCTCCGGGAATTACAGATGAGCCACTATCTGTGTTCACGACGCCCTTCTCCATTCCGTAGAAGCACTATCTCCCCTACCTGCATTGCGGGGATCGGGACGAACTTCTCGCCCCTCATGGGTTATTATCCTTGCGCAACATACCTGCTCCCGCATTGCCCGGACTTCCGTCCAGCCTCTTGGCCTTCATCTCTCAATCCATCAGCCTACTAATATGATAACTGTGACTTTCATCCTGCGGGTATATGATCCGTAATTTTACTCAAATCTGTGACTGCTATTCAGTTGTCAATTTTCATTTTCTCATTGGCTTGTCTCAAGCCTAGATATAGTATAAACCAATCCGGTGTCGTCCACAATGAACTATCATGGTCTATTTTTGCGAAAAAGGTGTCTGTTTGTGACCTTTTTCTGATTTATGCAAAAATATCATACTGCCTTCCGTCATGATTGTACACTTCGGCAAAGTATGAAATTTGCAAATCTTGTATTCATTATACGATTAGGGTTTGTGTTTGTCTATGGACATGGTTGGTGCTTTTTTAGTAAAATACACCATAATTTGGTGTTATTAAAAATCCGCATATTTTTAACACTGTAGAGACTTAATCAGTATTTTGAATACTCTTAATATACCTTACAAAACGAGATATTGTCCAAATTCTATCTTGTCTATCTCTTGGATAACATGATATGTATGGTTTAGGTACCACAAGAATAACTTTTTCTGCCTCCATCTCATCCATTTGCATAGGTGATACTCCCTGTTGCAATGTGCATAAAAACTTACTTTCATCTTTTAATCGATTTGCCTCATTCAGAATTTGACGCCATCTATCCTTACAAGTTGTTTTAGCTGCCAAGGTCACCAATTTACTTACAGGATATGTCAAATCACGATATGCCACTGCTGATGGAAATAGAAAATCTGGTTTCTTTTTTCCTTCTGTAACAGGTTGCGCATCATAAATAATTTCATTAGCTACAAATATTGCCTCCAAATGATGTTCTAAACTCTTTCCTGCTCTGCTCTTACGCCTATTTAATACAGAATTTGCAACACTAACAAATTCTTCAACTGACGAAAATCCACATCTTACAATATCTCCGTATCTATATTCTTCCAGCGCTCTAAATAATGCATATTCCATATTAGTCCATTCTATAATCTTTTTATCAGGATTTGTAATCAAATACTCAACATGATTATACACTGCATCAGAAATATTTCTTGCAGCCGATGACATCACCTCTGTCTCTGGAAATTCTACTTCCAACGAGGATATAAATGTTTCGATAGCCTGCTGTTCTATAACACTTCTTTGTACGCCTCCGGCTCCAAACAAACAATTAGTCTCTGTTGCACTTATCCCAAATGTACTCAAAAATTCTTCTATTTCATCCTCCGTATCAATTATAAATACGGAATAATCATCCCAACTTTGTTTTGTCAAGACAAATAAAGAACCTGTTCTATCCGGATTAATTATATCAAAGTCTCTTCCAAATTTCGTAATTCTCAGTTCCTTTTTGCTACTGTAATAAGTAAATGTACTTTCTGTAACCAAATCTCCTTGCCATGTTATCTTAACATCTCTCTTTAAAATATCATTATCTGGCAATATTTCTACAAATAACATGCGGCTTGCAGATACTGACACAAGAACTCCTCCTTGATGTCCACCTGTCGCTCCAGTATCATTCGCAGATAAAAATTTGCAAAAAGCCAATTCACTTGCAACAGTTGATTCTATTGCTTTGTTTAGTATTTCTGTTGACATTAAATCGCCTTCCTTTTCACATTCTGAACATCCGATTCTAATAAATCAATTTTTTCTACAATCAGTTTTGCAACATTCTCTATTAACGGAACAACTACCGAATTTCCAAACTGTCTATACGCTTGCGTATCAGACACCGGTATTACAAAGCTTTCTGGAAATCCCTGTAATCTCGCGCACTCACGCGGAGTCAACCTCCTCGGATTTTTTCCCTTTTGAGCTATTAATATTTCTGATCCATCCTTATGATATCGTGCACTAATAGTTCTAGATACTCCATCCAAAGGCGCAATTCCATAACCAAATCCATTACCAGCCGCCCTATGTTTAGCAGCATAATTCTGAAGATATGTCCATAAATTATCAGACAATGTATATTTATCATCTACCTTTTTTTCTAAAATGTCTCGCATCACTGGTTTCGGATTGACTGGCGTAATGTCAAAATCAAACTCAATATCATCACCATATCTCTCCATGTCAAAGCCAACAATTATAATTCTCTCTCTATGTTGCGGGACAAAATTCTGTCCGTCCAACACAGCAAAGAAAACCTTATATTTCAACTCATCTAATGATTCTAGAATTGTTTTAAAGGTCCTTCCTTTATCATGACTCTTCAAATTTTTTACATTTTCAAGCATAAACGCTTTGGGGCGCTTTTCTTTTAAAATTCTGCAAACATCAAAGAATAATGTTCCTTGTGTTTTATCTTCAAACCCAGTCTTTCTTCCCAAACTAATCTTCTTCGAGACGCCCGCAATAGAAAACGGTTGACACGGGAACCCTGCAACCAATATATCATGATCAGGAATTGTTTTAGCGTCCACCTTTGTAATATCGCCTTCCGGTTGTTCCCCAAAATTAGCATAATATGTTTGCTGACTATACTTATTCCATTCATTGGAATATACGCATCTTCCACCAACATTCTCATATGCAAGTCTCATTCCTCCAATTCCCGCAAAGAGATCAATAAAAGTAAATTGAGATTTTAAAACAGGTATCTGTTTCTTTTTCTTATCTGTAATATAATATGCTACTGCTTCTCTTACACAAGCTTGCATTGATTGTTCTGTTTCAACAGAATATGTATTAAGTTCTTCATACAATGCATCATCTACTCTTAAATGCATCTGTTTCATATAATCGCCTCTGGGAAAAAATATGTACCACATGTTTCCCATACATTATACAGCATCATTTACAAAAAAGCAATATGGTTTTCGAATATATGTTCGTTATTTTAATCGCCATTTTTTTGTTGTAACATCACGTTCTACAATCCCTTCGCTTTCCAACGTTCTCAATAATCCAACAAGCCAAAAATTCTGTTGCGTCGACGTAGCTGTAGGTTGTTCTCCCCAGTCTAATCCACATACTCTAAACAACTCCGCTTGCTTAATACCTTCTGCACTTGGTTGACACGCTTCACTCTGTTGCATAAAACTCATTACAAGTTCACGCGTCTGTTTCCTAATATCCTCCCCCATTATTTCAAATCTACTCTTCATAGAATCAATCCTCCATTTTTATATCAAATATTATCTCTTCTATAACCTTTACACACTCATCTGTATGCTTTTTTATATCTTTACCCCAAAATCTTATAACCGTCCATCCCATAAATAACAATTTTTTATTAACCATATCATCCCTTTCTCTATTTTTAGAAATTTTGTTCACCCAAAATGCACTATTATTACTTTTCTGTAGCCTTGGCTTTAGCACTTCCCAGTCTTTTCCATGGAAAAATTCTCCGTCACAGAAAATTGCTATCTTATATTTTGTCAACACAATATCCGGATTTCCCGGTAACTTTTTATAATTCTTCCGGTACCGATAACCTTTTGCCCATAAAGCTTTTCTAAGGATAATTTCAATTTTAGTATCTTTTCCATGAATATTTTTCATGTTTTTATGTCTTTGTTCTTTTGTCAAAACATCTGCCATTATACTTCTCCGTCTAGCTTAGATCTTCCATGTAAAAAATTTTAGGTGAATGCGGGCTATAAGCATCATTACCATTTTGCAAACTAATCTCATCCACCCCAATTTCTTTTAAATCGCACATATTACCGATAACTTTAACCTTTAGTATATAATAGAAATCTGCGTGATGATTCCTTTCATTTGTCTTATACCCTTGCATATTTAATCTTTCCACAAGCTCTTTCTTCGAAATTAACTCATTTGATTCAATTTCACATATAGTTTGCTCAAGAATATACTTTTTTGTATCCATAATAGAGTTTTTATAGAAACAAAATCTTTTAGTCTTAAAAATATCCGGATGATGTGAATAAACATATGAATCTTTTATAGCATAAAAATAAAAAAGGAATTCCGCCCCAGTAAATAACAAATTATTTTCTACAAGTGAATAGTAATAATCATCTTCCTTCAAAGCACGTATATATCCTAATACACATCGTATTCCCTTTTGTACATTCTCATCTTTTTTTCCAATTTGATAATCTGCAGTGTTTAACAAAGATACCGAAGGCTCCCTTAATACCATCTCCGTATACTGTTTCATTCGATTTAATCTTGAATACAATGCACCTTTGGATTCCAGTAACTCTGTAATGAAATTTCTCAACTCATTTTCTCCAGCTTCATCTATGCTTGGTCTGATTGCGAAAGCACCTACACCTGGCAAAATTTCGTCATATAATTTATACGATACCCCTCTTGTATCTTCACTATCGCCTTTTCCCGGATACAAAATATAACTACCAATTGTTCGTCTTATCGCATCATTATATGTATGCATCTTTAACAAATCACCACGTTTATAGGTATTCATTACCGCATCTGTCTTATCTTCTGCAAATTCTATTTCTTCATATTCATCTGTTCGTTTTCCAACCAACGAAGTCAAATCTGTTACACGATATTTTGCATCAAAATGTATATAACTTACTTCTCCATTTTGGATTGCCCCATTTTCTCCATTATTGCATCCTTTAACATAAGAATCCGGAAAAATTGCAATAGTATAATCCGGTCTGAACGGTCTAGAATATGATCCTTCATATAAAGTGGTTTTAAATTCCTTTCTGGAAAATGTTCGATTATAATATAAATTAATCTTTGTATGCAATCGTTCTATGACAAATGATTGCCTTGACTTCTTTCCTTCCTGTAACAAAATTGTTATCCCTCCATCACTTACCGTTAAAAAATCATCGTCTTTTAAATACACTTTTTTACAGCCATCAATGGAATCAATAATTTTATATAGTTCAAAAAACAGCCAATATTCATAAAGAAGTGCCACATTTTTTGACTCTCCTTCATATACATCATCATGTCCACTCCAATTCAATCGTAGAGCCAAATCAATCATCGAGTACGCAGAAAAAATCTGGGAGTACCCTTCTCTTTTCTGTAATACCTGATTATTTTGTGGCATAATATCTAATTTTCCAATTTTGTCAAAAAATCCATCATTAAATATTTCATCCAGCATATTATGGATAGCTTTTGCTTCTGATAGACATTCCGCCTGTTTTACCCCACCCGCTGCGTCCAAAGAGTTCATCAATTCCAAACAAACCGAATCAAACTTTTCTAACGCATATTTTACAAAACGATTAGCTGGCGTATCTATGCTGTCTTGTTTTTGTGTCACGGATATCATTTGTGGCACAATACTAAATGTCCCATCTGCCCTCTTAGTTTTTTGCCATCCCTTACCATATGAGAACGGATGTGTATAGAATTTCTGTGACGGAATTCCGCACCCAATCGGTTTATAAATTTCATCCGAACTAAGTACACGATCCGGATTTCTCTTAATTGCTTCAAACACACTAAATAAGTTATTACCGTAACAAAACTGCCTAAGAAAAATAAATTGTTCTAATATAGTCCTATGCTCTTCTTCTGATTGTTCAAACAAGTTTGATGTTAATCCAGAATACTCCAACAATAATTCCGAACAAACCTGTGCTATTGCTTCTGTCAACACAATATAGTCTTCTTCATAATTCATTTTTTCTGGAGCTATTTCAAAAACAATCTGCTGCCCACAGTTATCATGAGTAAAATTTATCCTTGAATACCCCAGATAATTAACAAACTGAAATGTAATATAATCTTTATCTTTTTCCAATTTCAGAAATTTATTATTTTCATTCTGAAATCTTGGCACCTCTATATCTAAATTCTCCTCATACACAAGACGCAATATATATCGTTTTGTTTCAAATAAACGCAGCATATGCTGACCATTCAGACCAGTAACTATCTGAATTGCGTTACCGGCCTCTTCATTTTTCAAAGCATAGCAAGTATAGTTTTCTCCCAGAACGCATGGTGACGGATTTGTCCAGTCAATTTGTTCATATGTTCCAACCATATAAATTCTTACTTCATATTCATTTGTAACCTTAAAACAAACCGCACCTATCATAATTCTACCTTAGATAAAACTTGCATACTGCACCTTTGCAAGTTTTCCTTTCATCTGCTCAATTTTCTTTTTGCTCAACACCAGACTATATTTATCACACAATCCTGTTAACTCCTCCAACATCTGCCCAATTTCTTTCTTATTACCATGAATTTTAGGCAATATTTTTTGGAGTAATTGCTCGTCAATTATTTGATTCAGATTAAATTCTGTTTTTTCAAGCAATTCATATGCTGCTGCAATATAATTTCGGATTTCTTTAACAGTTCTAAATGCAAATTCAAAATCATATTTTTGTACAATTTCATATATGTCAGAGAATACACCTTCTACATAATCTAAATTACTTCCTGTAAAATCTCCATCAACATCTGTGTAATAATGTGTTAAATCTTCATCAACAGCAAATTTTCCAGTACGTATTTCCTTAGCCAATTTCAAAAAAGCTTGTGCACTTCCATCATTCACAGGTACCATTTTACCTACAGTTCCTGCAGCACTGAATACCTTAAATACGTCCTCTTTTTGAGGCTTAAACTCTATAACATTTGCTCTGTCCAATACCTTCGGACTAAACATATAGGTTGTCTCATCAATATTAACGGTACCAACAACAAACATATTTTCTGGGTAATCTAATCTTCTTGTATAACCTTCTAATTCGAATGGGGTATCCGGAGTCTCCATATGACTCAAAAAATCAGAAAAGTATCGTTCTACGTGGCTCAAATTCATTTCATCCAATATTACAAAATATGGAATCTCTTTATGCCTATTGGCTTCTTCTATTAACTCCACAATCTTGGTCTTTTCATATTTACCGTTTCCATCTTCTGCCAGCGGATTATAATACCCTAAAATTTTCGTATTATCAGTCCAATCAGCACCAACAGGAATTATTACCCAGTTTTTCTTGCCTTCATCTGATTCCCATTCCAGATATTCCGCAAATTGCTTTGAAATACGTGTTTTACCTGTTCCGCTATTACCAGTCAATATCACAAATGGCTTCGCCAATAAAGAGGTAATGTATCTTCTGGCAAAATCTGTTTTTAAGACTTCCGGCAAATCCTTAAATTCAAATTTTTCTTTAATCATATATAAATACCTCTCACCTAATATTGTTTTTATTTCAATGTTTTCTTTGTAGTATTCATTAACAATAGCAATCAACGCTTTTAAATAATTTCCATTTCCACCTTCAACTAATTCCGAATCAACCCACTCCGTAGTAAGCCTGCATTCTACATTTTCTGTTTCAAAAGAAATGGTATACTCTTTATCAACAAAAACTCTTGCTTTATCTGAATCTCCTGCATACAAATCAGAATTAGGTCTTGCAAACAAATACCTTAAAAAATTCCCCGCTGGTAACAATCCTCCTGTTCTAGAAATATTTACTTTTACATTCTTTTCATTAATATCCAGAAGCGATTTTATTTTTTCAAACTTATCAATATTGTAAATCACATCAATAATCTGTCTTGCACAATCCTTCGTTATCCTTGATAATTTTTTCGCATTTCCAGCATTGCCTATCTGAAATGTGACTTCTTTCTCAAGTCTATCATATAAGTCCGGTCTCTTCGCTAAATAATATATCAAATTACCTAGATATGCTGAAGATGCATCCGGAACTGCTATTTTTTTCAATATACATGAGCCAAAAATATCCTTTATCGATCTAGCTTTATCTCCATTCAACAATGCTTTTCCTGGTCTGTATGTACTATCTGCTTCAATAAATTTTATCATTCTCTCCCTGTCTACTTGTTCTGGGATCAATTCAATCCAATCAGCATCTGCAAAATCCTTCTTTACAAGCGCACTCATTACGTGTTGATTTCCGCGTATCTTTTTATCAAAAAAATCACCATACGGTTTTAATGACTCCGCATATTTTTTGCACAAAACAGCCAAATATAGCCATTGATTAGAAAAGAAAACATAATTTTTATCCGTTTGCACAACCGATGTTTTATCGGATACTTTAGAAAAACTTCCCTCTTCCTCTTCCAACATTTTTTGCAAATCATATTCTAAGGATTCTGTTAATTCTATATCTGGAATATTTTTTACATCTATTTCTCTAGGCTGTATTTCTTCTAATAATAAATCTGCAAACATTTTACACCTCCAGAATCTGCTCTACTACTTGCTCAGAAACTTTTTTTACAACCGGCACCGCAACGCTATTTCCAAATTGCTGATACGCCTTGACATTTGAAGAAGGCAATTTAAACTCTTCTGGAAATCCCTGAAGATTAGCAGCCTCTCTCGGTGTCAGCTTTCGTGGATTTTTTCCCTTCTGTTCTATCAGAATTTCACTTCCATCCTTGTAATACCTACGGGAAATTGTGCTTGTAAATTCTGATTCTTCATTAAACATGCTATATCCAAATCCATTTCCTTTTTTCTCATGTTCACTTTTTCTTCTCTGATGACCTTCCCATAATTTATCTGAAATCGTAAATGATTCTGGAACATTTGCTTCCAAAATATCTCCCACTCTAGTTTTTGTTTTCATAGGTGAAGGATAAACAAAATTTGTTATGTTAACATCTTCTCGCCATAATACAATAAAAATTCTTGGACGATTTTGAGGAACTCCATAATCTTTTGCACTCAGAACCATTTTTGAACATTCTGCTTTTAACTTTGTAATGGGTCCATTCTCAATTAACTCTTGAGGAATATTACATTTATATCCCATTCCTGTGATTGTCCTAAGTACTGTTTGAATCGTTTTTCCTTTATCATTGCTTATTAATCCCCTGACATTTTCTAACACAACCGCTTTAGGCTGATGATCCCTTAATATTTCTGCTATATGATAAAACAAAGTACCGCGTGTATCCTCAATCCCTTTTTTTAAACCTGCATTACTAAATGGCTGACACGGAAATCCGGCGCAAAGCACATCAAATTTTTCTGGAATAAGAGCCTTGATTTCAGGCTTCGTTATATCTCCAAAAGGTACTTCACCATAATTATCAAAATATGTTTCTTTGGCAGCTTCGTCCCACTCACTCGAAAACACGCATTGTCCGCCAACTGATTGCATTGCGATTCTGAATCCGCCAATTCCTGCAAACAAATCTATAAATGTAAATTTTGTTTCATTTGTTTCAAAAACAATATTATTTTGTTCATTAAATATCTTTTTCGTTGGATATAAGTTAATATTAATCCCGTTTTTCTTTAAAATATCTATGTAATTTTTAGCCTCTGGTTTGTTTTCTAATTGTATAGCATGACTAATTAACGCATACTTTTCATCAAGTTCTTTATCATCCAGTTCTGGAAAACATTTACAATAACTAGTCTTTTTCATTTATTTAGTAATATCCTTTCAACATTATTCTAATCTTCTTTTTCAAAACTAATAACATCACCTATATTGCAATCAAAATATGCACATATTCTTTCCAATACATCAAGTGAAACCTTATCACCCTTTCCCATTTTTGCAATTGTAGTGGAGCTTATTCCTAATTTATCAATCAGGTCTTTTTTTTGCATATTTCTGTCAATTAGCATTTTCCATAAATTGTTGTACGATGTTTTCATTCCTTTACCCTTTCTTCGATTCATAAGCAACGTATCATATTTATGGTGAATTGGAAAATTAAATTCCAGTCCATTCACCCAAAAAACTGGAACTTAGTATTGCAAAATATATCCTAGAAGT
>ENA-ORLU01000035-ORLU01000035.1-human-gut-metagenome-genome-assembly--contig:-NODE-35-length-140976-cov-11.038233_pt1 | contig 140976 bp, 186 predicted proteins | sample MGYA00243009_ERZ508833 | MGnify/ENA primary metagenome ERZ508833 (study PRJEB26277, sample SAMN04329763) | human gut metagenome | biome: human-associated habitat | host: Homo sapiens | place: USA...
AATTCCGAACTTTGAATATTGAATTGTTCCACGATTTCGTAACCTATTGAAATTTAAGGAAATTTTCGTGGAACAATCATTAACCAAAATATTAATCCTTATTCAATTTCATTTTCAGAATTTGCTACTGACTTATCTTCACGAATTTCAATGAATCGTGGCAGGAACAGACTATCATAATCCTTAGTCTTATCTGTAATTCTTTCATTATATCCTACAGAGACAATTTTACCAATACAATTCTTTGGTGTCAACTCTTTTCGTTCCTGATCTGTGAATCCTGTACCAACACTAACACGCACTTTCCTATCTGACGACTCAAGAACAAGAGCGCCTAGCATTCCGTCATACTTACCGCCACCATATTCATAATCCACACATAGTAGATCACATTCATACAATGCTTTCATTTTGATGATATCACGTGCACGAGTATCAGACCACATATTCGAATTTGATTTGATAATAATACCTTCCTTGCCATCCTTTCTCATCTTATTGAACAGTACCTGAGCATCATCTAATGTTTCGATTGGATAAGACTGCGCAATTTCTACTCGATCAAATTTATCAATCAATGACAGTACACAATCTAATTTTGAGTATCGTGTTGAGTACTCGGCGTCATAATTGTTTTCTTCAAATTCTTCTAGTGGAATATAGTCCCACAGCACCATTACGATATTGTCACTTTCTTCCTCGGTGATTGTTCCACGTACTGCCTTATTGAGAATTCCGTTTCCAGTTTTTCGATCAAGAATCTTTCCATTCTTACGAACAAGTAATTCTCCATCTAATACAAAGTCGCATGATGAAACCTTACGAATTTCAGAAAAATAATTATCCAATTCAGGTGACTTGATCAGAATAGGCTTACCGCTACGACCATTATACTGAATTGTAACTGTATTATCAGAATTCTTAATTGCAACTACATTTACGCGCATTCCATCATATTTTTCTTGGGCAATACAATCAACAAATTTATTGTCGTTCATTAGACGATTAATGAGCTTTTCATCATAAGCCGATGCAAGAAGACATGGATAAGTAGGAATCTGCGGGAGAGCATAATCGTGTGTTTTGTTGTATTGTTTAATTGCGGCATTATATGTACCAATACCAGCACCACATTTTAGGTCTTTTGAAATAACACGGATGAATACTTCCGCATCATCATAAGATAACATATTGTATGTTGACTGTACCGTTTCAATTAAGGCATTGGAATGATTATGGTTGGCAATCCTTTCCTTGATGATCTCTAATGCTTGTTCAATAGACAGTCGTTCAAATTTTGGTGAGTAATTGAAATTTGGAGTAATCCCGAAATTGTAAAATGGTGATAGTGCATAGGTGAACACCTGACGAAAATTTTCATCTACCACACACTCGGAAATTAGTTCGATCTTTTTATTACGACCAGATTCTGACGCAATTTGTTCAATTTTTTCAAGTAAATTCATGACAAACCTTATTAACTTAAGACACTAATTATTATAACATAAAACCTCAGAAGTTTGTTGTTTCTTCTGAGGTTTTTTCTTTTATGAAATTTGATCAATCATTTCTTTATCACACAGCACGCACTTATCTGAATCACAATAAGCGGCATACAGAATAATGTGACCACAATCCATTACAGCGTAGTCAAGCGATTCACGTACCTTGTCCTTTGTTCGATGATTCTGTTCCATCTGACGCTCTGGGACATTATAATTGCGATACAAATCATCGGCTCGATAATGAACATTAAACAATTTATTATACAGAATATCTGGTTCTTGTTGCTTAAATTTCATTAAAAATTGTAAGAATTTTTCACGTGTTGGGAAGAAGTTCGGTAGACGAATATTTGACTTACGTTTAGCCTCATTGAACCCACCAACCTCATGATCGTCATACAGTGGACCACATTGCTTAAAGAAGAATGTACACTTATATTCTTTCATCATTGAGATAAATGTAAATTCATTATTGAGATACTTGTCTACTAGATCGCCAGTGAGAATAGTTGACACATTGATTTGGATATCGGGAAATTCTTCAAGCAGTTTGTGCATATGAAATTTCCAATTGTCTTCCATTTTTTGTGTTTGGAATCTTCCCATTGTGTCCCATGAGGTAACAATCCAAATATTCTTATGATTGTTAAACAGTTTCAACAGTTCATACATTTCCTCACAACGACCAATACACATTGTTGCAGTAAGCCAAATTTCCTTTACTGTTCCATTGTTGTATAATTCAGCCGCTTTATGTATCAACTCGTAGAACTTTTCTTTTACTGCAGGATTCTTTCGTAGTTGCCCCTGGAAAAATTCCCCACCAATAAATGCTAGTGTATCATATTCTTCATAAATTGTCAAATCACTAATTTTATCAATTGTTTTTTGAAGTGCAGATAATTTCAATTCATCAGGCGTGTGCTTGTTTTCTCTCCACAGATAACAAAATTTACAATTGTTATTGCATTCTTGCCACAGCTCAAATTGAAGAATTTTCTTATTTTGTTTCATCATAATGTTCAATTTCCTATAAATGAAAAAGAGAGGCGTTTGTTTCCTCTCTTTTATCAATTATTAGAATACAGCTAGGAGAGAATCAAATAATTCAAAGTCATCCTTAACAACTTCGATACACCCAAGATTCGGGAATTCCCAGCAAAAAACGGTAGAAGCAGTTGTGTACTTTTTACAGAATGACAGAATCGCTAGTGCTTGTTCTGTATTTTCTGCTTGGAAAAATGCCGATTCAGGATCAGTAGCATGAAGAACTAAAATTTGATCTGTTGCACATTTACCATCCAAAAATTTCCTAAGTGTTTCATCAGACACATCCTTGAGAGGGAATGTGTCAATATCTACAATTGCGTGTCCCTTAATATAATTTTCAACATCATCAATTGTTTTGATCCATAACTGAAAATCTTCACTATTTGTAATTTTTCCAGTAATAAGTTCTTCTGCTGAATTGCCACGCATATATTTTATTTTTCCTTTTTATTAAAATTCACCTTCAATTAATTGTAGGTCACACAATACACATTTATCACTATCGGCATAACAACGATACAATTTTGAATGTCCGCAACTTGCAATTTCTTCTTTACCGTCTGACAAAATTGGTTTCTGATCGGTCTTATATCCATCCGCACGATATCGCATTCCTGTATATTTAAATGTACCGCTATTTTTTGTTGAATTAATGAAATTCAAATATACTTCAAAATTGGCGTTTCGTAGATACATCAAGAAATCTAGGAAATCCTTACGATTAAAGAAGAAATCAAACAGAATTTTTCCTGTATTGATTGGGTGAGGATACAAGAACGAGAATCGACAACCAGGAATATCCTTTTCCATAAATTCGTTGATGTCCCATTTTCCTTCTTTCCACAAATTGATTAGATGCTGTGTAAGAATCATCTGTACACCGCAAGTATAATTGTATCGATCTCTTACAGCGTAAATTGTACTAAGAGCCTTTTGACGCATTTTTTCATTAGCATATCGATATTTTAAGTCGTAGCTAAAATTGATGTCTACTCGATCCATACCAACAGTATTCTTGAACTTATCAAGCACCTCAAACAAAAATTCAGGATCATACAGTCCGTTTGTAACTGTTGAGTATTGTGCTGTATCTGACGGTTTGATAATCGTTTCAATAATTGTATCGATTAAGTCAAGAAACTCTAATTGTACTTCACGATTTTTAATATAGTACAATTCTCCACCTAAGAGGGAAATACCATACTCAAATTCATTTTTCCAATCAATTGTCTTAATATTTTCTTTGATATTCCGAATCCACTCAAGCTGTTCAGAATGAGTATAATCACGTCTTTCCAATCTAAGACAAAAATCACAGTTATTTGGACAGTTTCCCCACAGCCCAAATTGTACCATAGCCTTCATTAGTTTGCAAGCTCCTTAATATTTTTCACATCGTCTCTCATGTCGATATCAGAGTCTGAGTACCCAAAATGCGGCTTAATTTTAATCGACTCAAACCCAATTTGTCTGTCTCCACTATGCCTGTTATCAATCTTGACAAGTTTACCGTTCACATGATAGTAACAGGTATTGCTTCTAATTTTTGGATCAAACAAAGTGTTAATATCTATAATACGCTCAACCACACAAAATCGTTTAAGCCAATTTAAGAATGATTTTCTAGTGGGAAGAAATAATGGCAATCGTTTCTTAAATTCTTCAATTTCTTCAAACGCTGTATTTGGTTCAAGAAAATCAACACTTACATTATATTCATACTTAAATTTAACCAAATCAAATTCATTACTCATCATAGCATCAATGAGTGCCTGAGTACAAATTATTTCAACATGAATTTTGAGAGAAGGATATTTATTATGTAACATCATAATTGACCGTTTCCATAATTCTTCACCTCGTTTATTATGGAAACGATATTTCACATCATAACTTGTACACAATAAAATTCTATCAATTAGATTATGAGACCGAATATAATCTAAGAACTCAACCAAATCATCATGTGAATTTTGAACCAATGTGGCAGTGATATAGAATTGTTTAATTGTATTTTCTTGAAGATATTCAATTACTTTATTAATTAGTTTATAAAAATTTTCATGAATATCTACTGTACTGATTTGACCATTGAAAAATTCTCCTCCGATAAATCCAATTGTATCATATTCTTGAACTATATTTGAAGAAAGAATTTCATAAATTTCATTCATTGATTTCAGTTTATCTACATCTTTTTGAAGCCGTGAAAAACAAAATCTACAATTATTGTTACATTCTTTCCACAGCTCAAATTGAAGAAATTTATTACTCATCAAACAGTTCCTTTACCATACACACAAAACACTCATGCTTTGACTTAGACCACAATTTGAAGTTTTCCGAATGCCCACACTTAAGAATATTTGCAGAACAGTAATTCAATTTATCACCATCAAACTTATATAGCTTTCGCTCTTGTGGGATGTCCATATTATTGATAAACGGAATAACATTATAACCGATAGATTTCAATGTTACAAGCGTTCGTAGCAGTTCTTCTTTTGTTGGCGTAAGAGTTTCATCATACACAATATACGGAATAAACATCGCATGACACCCAACAACTCTTTCTTCCCACTCATGAAACATTACATCAGGATATTCAGTTGTGAATTTTGTAATGTAATCACATAACGCCTTGGTAAGAATAACATTAGCAATAATGTTAACCTGTGGATATTTTATCTTAATGACTTCTAGATTTTTCCTAAAAAGATTGTACATCTTTTCATTAGCAAACCGTCCCTTAACATCAAATGACGTGGTAAATCGAAGTCGTTCTGATAATTCATTCTCAATAATTAAGTTCAAAAAATAATGTAATGAATCTACATTTTTATACAAAAGATTAGTATTGATGTACAATAATTCAATTTCATTATTTTTCATCTTTTGAACAACTAAATCAAAAAATGAATTTAGTTGACTGTTAATCTGTGGAGAATCAAACAGTTCACCACCAATCAACAGAATATGACTACCACAAACATACTCATCAGAATCTAGAAAACTAAGTACAGAATTGAGGCTCTTAATCTTTTCTTCAACTGTTAATTGCTTATTTTTCTTCAGGTGACAAAAAGAACAATTGTTTCTGCAATTGTCCCACAAAATAAACTCATACACAGGCTTAATCATAATATAATATTTCAAATAAAACAAACGGAAGAGAATTACTTTTCTTCCTCTTCTGTTTATCAAATCAATTATTCTTCTTTCTTATTAAGAACAGATTCAGTACCATACATTGCTTCAAGCATTTTATATGACATTGATGTACGTAGAGCAATTGCGTTTACATAAACTGTTGCATTTTCGATAATGAATAGCTCATCGGTACTAATTGGATTAGCCTTCTGCATAATTGTTGACAACTGAAGAATTGTCAGAGTGGTGAGCATTCGTTCGTATACCTTTGGAATTGTAACAACGTCATCAAGATAGGTATATTCTAGTTTAGATGAAGACTTGATGCAAGAGAGGAAATACTTTGTGAGGTTTGTTGCAAATTCCTTGATTTCCTCCTTACAACCCATCTTTACTTCAAGATACTCCTCAAGTGATGAAACATAGATTCGTTCATCCTCAAAGAACTTTTCATCGAGTGAATTGTAACTATTAACAATCGTGAATAGATTCATAATAACACTACTATTACGAATATCATTACGACCAAGACAATGCTTAATTGCACAAATCTTTACTTGCGTTGGAATCTTCTTTAGATCAATAATAATTTCAGGAACAACCTCAGTATCAACTTCATACTTGAAGATTTCATCAAGTGTGCTGACTAATTTTTCACATGATATATCTTCACTTGGAACATATTTGTATGTGTCGGTTGATTCCTTAATCTTTTCAATAATATCTGTCATTAAATTTCTCTCAATTATATTTTTTAATTACTTTATGTAGTATTATACAATTGTTCATTATAACGTACAAAATAATTTTTAATATTATTTGTCGTAATTTGTGTTGCAACCTGAATTAATGATGTAACATCTGTTGCATGAACAATCCAGTCCTTGTTCAAATTTGCAGGAATACTTAAATCGGTATTACCACTTCGGAAACAAATAATTCGATCGTTTCGTAACTGTGAAGAAACAATAACAATATGAGATGCACACCAAATTGACAAGGCAACAAAATAATTCAATAATCCTGACGATGTTACCTTTTCATCAAGATTGATACCTCGTTCATTCATAAACGAATTATAACTATTTTCTAGGTTACCGTCTGATTCCTGACTAACTGCTGTATTTGCTTGAATTTCCCACATAAATCTAGCACGTGCATTACCCTGATCCCAACGATAACCAGGTTTCAATTCAATAGGAATGCCACCATAATTACGAATATTAGCACATTTAGATTTAAGATGTGCTAATACCGCGTCAGAAATCACACGATAAGTTGTATCTACCATTTTATCACACCAACTTCATAAAAGCAATAAAGAAACTAGAAGATGAACTTGAAGAACAACTAGAAGATGAACTTGAAGAACAACTGGATGAGCACGAAGATGAAGAACTACAACAACAACTTAAATTTGTTGTATAAATTGCATTCACAACACGTGAAGGACGATTTAAATTTTCAATCAACTCTGATGCAAACACATTAAGATCATCTAATGTTGTTTCAATATTACTATCGTTTGTTGAAACAGGTGGAAAGCTGTCACTACCTGATGCAGTGGAATCATAGAAAATAACCTCGGCACCGTTACGTTGACCCGTTAGTGAGAATAGACGACCACAACAGAACGCGGAAAGATTAGCATAGAAATTCAAAATTCCCTTAAATGACATCAGAGTATTGGACTTCTGTACAATACCTCTTTGTGTCATAAATTCATTAAATTGTTGTTCAACTGTTGCACGAGGAACAACCACACATAAATGGTTGTTAAGCGTCCAACTCATACTTGCTGATGTACCCACTGGGTTAACTTCTGTTCCTTTACCGTCCCATGAAACAATTGTATTGAAATCGTGACGATGTATGATCTGTGAATAACCATTCTGAAACTCTTCAGGGACATTTCTAAATGAATCAATGTTTTGTGCAATATTACAAATACGATTTAATGCGTCTTGCACCAATTCTCCATAGGTACAAATATTACCAGCCGAAATTGCCATTTTGTTTTATTCTTTAATATAATATTATTTACTGCCCAATAGGATTTTTAATAGCTCAATTGCTATCTGAAAGTGCTCAGGATGAATAACGTAATGCTGTGCCCTCATCTTAATCTGATAAAAAGCTCTACCGTTATCTCTTAGTTGATCCTTAATTGATTCGGTTCCAACAATTCTTACACCAACAGTATCTAATGCTTTAAACATTGTTTCTGTAAATGAAATCTTTGTATGATCTACCTTAATTGTGAAAAACCATGGGACTGAATCATTAACAACCCGATTACCAAATCGTTCAAGTTCCTCACTTAAAATGTTTTTCATTCTAACGTTGAACAGTAGTAAATCAACATTAGAGTCAATCAATTGTTTCTTTTTTTCTACAAACTCACAATACCTTTCCCAGTCACATTCAAAATTTGGATTTTCTTTTGAGTACAAAATTCCCAAATCAAAATACATCAATGCAGAATGAGCAGTGAAGATAATGTGGTCAAATAATGAATAATCACGAATTTTGCATATTTCCTGACAAGCATCTAAACAAAACACATGAGGAATATTCTTTTTCGTTAATATTTGTTTGACGTGTGACAGAATTGATTGAGGCATTATGTAACCTGATGTTACTCGTGTTCCAATCATATACACAAACACTTTGGTTGGTTTCATAGTTTTAATCAATGAAACTAACCTCGACAAATCTCCCGTTTCAAATTCCTTCACGTTTAATTTGAACACATTCTGATACTTAGGCAAGTACCTATCTCTCACATTCTCATGCTCAAATTCAGTTGTAATGATTAAGGTATCTTCGTCTGCATATTTTTCAAATAATTTTCCAATCAATGAGGTGGCACAATCAGCAGTTGATACCCACATGTTCGGATAGTCACCATCACTACACCGCACCGATCCAATAGTTTTACTTTCAGTCATATTTTAAATTAACTTCCCCTACCATATAAATGGTACCACATCAAAACTGATTTGTCAAGAGAACAATCAAAAAAATAAAATTCTTTTTACTTTGGCTCTGTTCTATCAAAGTGTTGATGTTATGTATTATTTTGTTATTGTATAATTTACAAGCATTCTTGGGATATGAAACACCCGTTAGAACAATAGCTTCTAACGGGTGTTGGATACTCAAGCTCTACCCTTGGGAACAACATTAACAAGCCCAAGGCATGATAACGGAGTATATGGATGATAGAGATCATTCTTAGCGCCGTATTGCAAGGTTTCGTATCAGGAGTAACATACTTTGCTTCTGAATTTATCCTTCGCAATCTTTGGGCTAATAAAAATACGAAATAATTATTAGTCACATTTATTTAGTCGCAAAAATAATTATTTTTGCGACTTTTTTCTTATAAATAAAAATGTCGTGAGGACTGGCATCCTCACGACAAGCTAATCATTATTTGTTGATATGATCTAAAATAACGATTAATGAAGCTATTCCATTAAGAATAGCACTAATGATAAAGACACATTCTATCATAATTTTGACACTGTGTTCTGATTATGATTGAATTATAGCGAAAAGGGCTGGAATTTTCCAGCCCTTTTCTATTTTTTATTTTGTACGTTGTTTGATTAATTCCTCAAATCTTTTAAGATTAGGTATAATTCTTACATCATTGTATAGATCACATATAGAGACAGCTTCTTCGGTTGCAGTAACAAATGGGGTTGCGATTGCTTCTCCATTAGCATTTTGATATTCTAAGAATGTATTGTAATACGTGTATTCTTCTTTGTTTTTCTTAGACTGTGAGAATTGAACTTTCAATGTAACTGAATTTGGATCTAATGAATTAACAAAGTCAAGTAGCCACTTAAATTCCTTTTCGTACCAATTTCTCATTTTTTCATTACCAATGAATTGATCATTGTAATATGTGATTGGATCTTTTTGAACGAACCATTCAATTTGTGGTTTTTTGCATCTAAACTCAACAATTGTTTCGTTTTTATTTGTAGTGAAAACGTTCCATGATTGCTCTTTTCCTTGACAATAAACAGTATTTTCAAGAGCATCACCTAAAGTAATGGATTCGGAACATCCCTGAAAAATTGCAGATTTCAATCCATCAATTGCATTGTTTTCATCAGACGAGCATGCAGACAATGCGATACAGATTGGTATAAGTAAAAGATTTTGTACTTTCATGATACTATCTCATTCAAATTCGGTTGCAGTGATTTTTTGTTTTTTAATTCTTTGGATTGCATATAAACATTCATCACGTTTCTGCTTAGTCATATATTCAATTTTTCTAGTTCCGAACTCCCCATGAATAAACAAGATTTTGCCTTTTTTCCGACTAATTGATTCAATGGATTTAATATTGATAACTTCCATTGAGCAATAGTCCTTAATCCACTTAAATTTTACTAGGTCGTCAGATATTGTATTATTCAGTGAATCGCAAGGTATTGCCATAATATCTTCGTCTGGTAGAATCACTACACCTGCGACTCGACAAGCAATTTGTTTAGATTTGGAATAGTAGAAAAATAATCCATAAATTGTAGAAAGAGCAAAAACTGCATATACCAAAAAATGAACCCAAGACGCCCAGGTTGGTCATTCGTCAATAAACGCAACAAGGAAAATGAAAGCACCAATAGCAGTTAAGAATATCCACGCGACTGCTCCTAGTGAATCTATTGCCATTAATTTTAATGTGTTAAAGCTACCTTCATGGATACGAATCATATTTGGACGAAATAGCTTTGATTTAATTTTTCTCCACTGAAAATATGCGAATATGCCAGTGAACGGGAGAAGAACAAGACCTAATAAACCAAACAATGCCAAAATTGACCAAACAAAAAGATTAGCCATTGCTTCTTGTTCTTGTTTCTCTTTACGTGTTGTCATAATGTCTGCTGTTTTGTTAGATAAAGGCGAACAATATGACAAAATATTCTCATCCCCTCCCCCTAGATTTGTCAACAGGGGAATACCCTATATTTCACAAGGGTATTGCTGGGCGATCCTGAACCGCCGAAAAGAGAATGTTAAACTTAGTATTTCTTGTTAATTTATTAATAATTTGTTCAGTCGCTTCAATCGAAGATTTTTTGAAATTTACAATGTTGTGATAAATGATGTAGTTATTGAGGTACTTTGTGGCAACACCATGAAAACAATAATGGATAAGCCCTTTGAGTCGTGCATGGTAGTTATTAACTAGCTGAATGTTGAATGTGCCAGAGTGACGTTTGAATCTTGGAATGGAAATATGAGTAAGATTCAACTTTTCTGACAATTGATTATATGAAGAAAGAGAATCAGTACCAAATACTGAATTTTTATTAATTCGATCTGCAAATACTTTAGATAGAGAATCAATACTAGGTTTTCCTAGATTAGCTACTTGAGCAATAGCAACGCAATCAAGATTAACACCACAGGCGATACATACTTTTTCATTCGATATGCCTCGTTTACTCGCCTTTGTTCCACGTCTATGTGCTAAACGAGGCATTTTAAAATTTTTAGATTGTTTATGGTTTCCTTTGTATGAAATTGGGGTAAACGTTTCGTCAGCCTCTATAATTCCACTTAATCTTACATCTTTTTGAGAACTACTTAAACAATCTAATATTTTATGACGCCAAATAAATGCAGTGTGTAGTGTTATTCCACATTCTTTGGCACAACGGCGTAAAGGATATTTTTCAACTAAACAATGAATATATTTCGACCAAGTCTCAATATCTTTTTTGCTGTGAAATAAAATAGTACCAGTGCTACTCGAAAAGGTCTTTTTGCAAAATTTACACAAATATCTTTGCCTACCGTCTTTTGTGCCATTCTTAACGTAATGAGTAGAACCACAATGAGGACAACTTGTTATTTCACGATTAATATCTACTGGCAAAAATACATCTTTTACTGAGGACAAATATTCACGAAAACTTTCCTTCTCCTTAGATGTTAAACTACCAAATAATTGTTTTATGATCGTTAAGTTATCAACTCGTTCTAACATAACAATTCTCCTTTATTTGTAGTTTAACACCTTCTTAAAATAAATTCAATAACTTAACCCATAAAATAATGTTTTCAATAAAATAATAAATTAATGCGCTATATCAAATATCAATACTTTGATAGTCTAAGGTCTTTCGTTAATCTTTATTCAAAGTATCATTAATCAAATAAGAAAAGAGCTGGAATTTTCCAGCCCTTTTCGCTATAATTCAATCATAACTTGAGCTTCACTCATAGAGTGAAGCATTTGGATAAGAAATGATTGAATACATCTATCTTGTATGCACTATCTTAAGTGCGATAGCATCAATCTTCATTATCGTTGATTCTATTAAAAAGTTATTCAACAAATAATGATGAGCTTGCCGTGAGGAGTGTGATCCTCACGGCATTCTTATTTATAAGAAAATTTGGTGTTGAATATGATCGTACTAAAAATATCTACAACTATTCAACATCAACACTTTGATAGAACAGAGCCTTTACTTATAGGATTAACCTATTATCAATAAAGAAAACCTATTAAGATTTTCTATCACATAGTATAGGATTATTAAACATTTAATCTAGATCAAAGAAATATAAGATTGTTTGAAAATGTGTTGCTAAAATGCAACAAATAGGTAATCAACCCTATTGACAAGCAAATTATTTTGTGGTATAATTACGCGTGCGCGTAATTGATAAGAATAAGATTAGAGTAACTATAGATTTTAAAAACGAACGTAGTGAGTTTCTGTTGAAGTTCGTTACACTCACTTCAACACCTTTACATAACTTTGAATGTTAATTACTTCTAATCTAACTTACTTGAAGAAATAAACATCTACGAAACGTTAGTTGAGTAGATGTTGTTACGAACGTTAGTGAGTAACCAATAAACAACTTCTATAACTCTTAAATGGTTACTAACGGTTTATCTTCACTACGTTCAGATAAACAAAACTTTCACTTCGTTCAAGTTTAGATTACTCTTTGAATTTTAATTACTCATGAAGATAAACAATTTAAATCCATCTTCATTAGGTTTAAGCAATAAAAGAAAGTCCATGAAAGTAGAAATCATTATTCTATTCTCATGGACTTTTTCTTTATCTTTCTCATATAATTTTTTCTATTAAATTTTTCTATGGATCATAAAGAAAACCTATTAAGATTTTCTATTAATTAGTTTAACCTTATCAAACAATTGATCTAGATCAAGTATTTGTTAGATTATTCTAAAATGTGTTGTTAAAATACAACAAATAAGCACTTTACCCTATTGACAAGCATTTTAGTTTGTGGTATAATATATGTTAATAAAAGAGGTTAATAAAAAATTATATAAATTCTAGAAACGAACGTAGTGAGTTTCTGTTGTTATGAACGAAGTGAATAACAACTTTGAATACTACTTGAATGTTAACTACTTTTACTCATGAGTATCAAATATAAATTGTTAACTACGAACGTTAGTGAGTAGTTAATGTTACGAACGTAGTGAGTAACTGATAAACAACTCTTAGATGATTCTTAAATGATTGTTAAGCGGTTTATCTTCACTACGTTCAGATAAACAAAAACTTCGTTTCACTCAGTTTTAATTACTTCCTTTGATTCTTAATTACTACTGAAGATAAATTAAAACAAACTTAAATCTATCTTCATGAGTATTCTAATGGTTGAAGTGAGTGTAACGAACTTCAACAGAAAACAAGTTTTCTTTTCTCATGAAAACAAATTTAACTAAGTAATCATCTTCAAGAAAAAAAAATAATTTAAAAAGTCTTGTATTCTTAAGAAAGATGTGTTATAATGTATCTCATCTAAGAAAAAGATGATGTGTTCTAGCTCCTTCTCTTTCCTTCCCCTACTATGAAGTTAGAACTATTCACGTCCTTTCTTAAATTAAACTTTGTTATGTTTATTTTTGGCCTTTGTTATGAATACAATTGAAGATATTGAGTTGTCTGAAACTACAGAATATGAATCGTTCAACTATCTGATTGATTCGTTTAATTCAGATTCCCCTGATGAATTGGATGATATTGATCCTGATTATGAACTGATTGATTTCCTATCAAAATATGATCTTTAGAGAATAAGTATTTTTAGAATAATAAAAATACTCTTTTGCTAATGGTTCATTTTTGTGACATTACAGAACAAAATTTTAAAGATTTGGCTTTGATCTATTACGATAATCCTCAGTGTTTTTCGATTGATGAGTTTTATGACGATGTGAAACGATTCAATTATGTGACAACCCTATTTGAGAATTATCGTAAGAGTAATGTACTGCGTGAACGTTTGATTCTTAATCACCTGATTGTTCTTCATAATTTGTTTGGTTCTTTTGTGCCATATGGATTGCATTTTAGAACGTCACAAAACAATAAGGCGTGTCTCAATTCATTTTTGACTTATTTGAATTATCTCCCCAAAGAATTAGAAAATAAATTTCCAGTAATTGACGAACAAGTATTAAAACAATTAGAAGAGAAAATATAAGATGTCAAATAGTTTTACTGATAATCTATATGCAATCAGAATGCTTACAATGTTGTGTACTCCATTCAGTGAGATGCCTGCATATAAGGCAGGTGTGATTGATGAGAAGGGAAAATATATTGTCTCACCAAACGATCGAACAGCGGAACAAAAAAGCACGGTTGGTTATATCGATCGCCTAATCATCAATGTAAAAAAGCTAATCAACAAACTTCCAGGCGGTGAATCAAAGTTAAAAAATATTGTCGCAGGAATGATACTAATAAAGGAAAATCTTGAGAATCAGTCCGCAAAGATTGATATTCTTTCAGAGTCCGACCTAAACAATGTACAGAATCGGCTTGACAATCAGTACTCAGATGAACGAAACAGAATGATTCGTTTGTGGCAAGAATATATCAAGATGAAGGAAGAATGCGGAATAGGTGCAATTGGTGCTAGTGCAGGATCACAACTACCAGCAAATAACACAATGGGAATTGCAACCTATGACACACCGCTAAATTCAAAATCAACAGTTTATCGTCGTAAGCCTAAAACGGTTGAACTCTTATGAAGAAGATTTTAATTGGAATCGTACTTTGTGTAATATGTTGCGGCACAATTTACACAAAGGGAAAAAGTGACGGTGTGAGATTGATGGAAGATAAGTTGAATTCTGAACGACTTAATTGGACAGCACAAATCGAAACACAGAAGAAACAATTTCGTACAGAAGTTGACAAAGTACAAAAAGAATATCTTACAAAAGAACATAAACTTAAGGCACAAATCAAGTCACTCAAGGATAACCCAAAGGTAATCACAAAATATATCTCAGTTGATGATAATACAAAGTTACCATATGGACTTATTTTGTGGCATGACAGACTTGTGATGAATACTCCACTTAATCAGTTTCTTCCTGACGCTGTACCACTCAAGGATTACACAATGTATGATTTAAGCAACACCTTAGCATACAACTATAATACGTGTAATGAATGTATGAATAAGTTGACAGCACTGCAGGAAATTGTTAAGCAGTACATGGAAAAACAGAATAAGGTTATTGGAGAAAGGAAGAACAATGAATCGAATTAAGTGCGCACTGATTACGATGACGTGTTTGCTTTCAGGTTGTGTGAGTCAACCAACTATTACAACAGTTAAGCAAGAACAACTGACGCTTGAGGTTCCCTCATATTTGCTTGAGCCTGTTAAGCCGATGTTAAAAATTGAACAAGATGATCCTCTTCTTATTGACAAACGAGAAGAAGTATGGCAAAATGGTACAACAGTAATTAAGACGGAGCCAGTTCTACATGAAAGTAAAAATCACTCTAAGTAAAACCATTCAGATTAAGCAGTTTGAACCACTAACTGCTACAATTGAAGCTGAAGATGAGGTAAAGAATACCGAGGATTATATCAAGCTACGAAAGATGATTGGCGATATGGTTGCTGACACCTTAGCGAACGAAAAAGAACGATACACGAAATAAAAAAATGTGTTGATGAATTTAATAATGTGACATGTGAGATTTATAAATGTCAAACAAATATAAAATTCAACTAATTCTTCCTACAGTTAAGAAGACAGAATTTAGAATTACCAACCCAAAAACAAATGGATGTTATGTTGGACGGTGTGAGTGGGATTACTTTACGGAGGAAATTACTACTCTGTATCCTGTACTACCACGTAAGGCGCATAGTTTACTTTGTTCTAAGATTAAGCGGATTATGAAGAAACATAAGGGACGTGATAAGGTATGTTAATTCTATTGGCAGAAACAGATTATGAAGATGTTTATCAATTCTTAGATGAGAAGTTCGGAAAGGGTAAGTATTTTGTGAAACGAGACGGCACAATTTGAGATTATGCTCATGGTTGGGACGTAAGATATCGAATTGAACGATTTGGTAGAAAGTTCAAAATTCGAATTTACTACGCAGAAGCTTATCGTAAGACACAAAAGAAACAAAGGTCAGAAGATGAGTAATCAAATTGAACAAATCAATACACCATCAGGTAGACTATACAAAACACCTGATGGAAAATGTTACCCATCTGCCACCACTGTTGTAGGTATTCTCAATAAGAAAAAGATTGAGGAATGGAGACAGAAGGTTGGTGAAGAAGAAGCAAATAAAGTTAGTAAGTGGGCAAGTGAACACGGCACACGATTCCACGAACTAATGGAAAATACACTCCAGAATGGTACACAACATATTGATCTGTTTAACGAATTTTGTGTAGTATATCCAAAATTGCTTAGAGACATATATCCACATATCTCTAATGTGGTTGCAGTAGAGGAACGAATGTATTCTGACACACTTGAAGTGGCAGGAACCGCCGACCTGATTGCAGAATGGAATGGTGATCTTGCGATTCTTGACTGGAAAACAAGCCGCCATAAAAAGGCGCCGTCTGATTGTCTTTCTTATTGGCTTCAGTTGGCAAGTTATGCCGTGATGCTAAAAGAACGAAAAGGACTTGAAGTTAAAAAACTAGTGCTTTTGTTTAACGAAAATGATGAGGATTGTTACTATTACGAACAATCTAATATTCAGTTGTGGATTGATAGATTTAAGAAAATTCGTGAAATCTATCGTCAACAAACGGGGCAATAAAAGTCCTTGTTATGATTGAATTATAGTATAAAAGGACTGTGATATCACAGTCCTTTTCTTTTTTTGCCTGTTAAAAGTCCCAGACATAAACACTAATTTGAGTTATTTCCCAACGTGGTCATTAGAATAACTCGGATCGAAAATTTTATTTTGCAAGTATGGTGATAAGTTGCTACCGTCCAAATCTAAAAACATGGAAACGCCAAATGTATCATCCACGATATCATACAAAGTATTAGAAAGGTATGTTTTGTAAGGGTTATCACATTGTAGAACAGATAATGCAGTATCGTTAAACAGACACGAGTAGAACGATCCATCACCATACTTGAACAGTATTTGATCGCTTTGAGTGTAAGAAATTTTCGTCAAGTCGACTCCCGAAACGTGGCTATATGAGCCGAAATTCCCCGTCATAACGGGATGTTTCATAGCGTCACCCCGTTACCCAACCCTTGAGCACGATTTCTCTGACTTGACAGTTTCGCCAACCGCCACTATTGTTTCCATAGGAAACTTTTCGCATTCGCCAATATTTATGGAAGCCGTTGTGAGAAATAGTGTTCGCATTGTTGCCAATCGTCACTAAATCTGTCCAACCTGAGCCATTGTCAGAATATTGAAGAATTGCGGTTTCAAATCCCCAATATCCTGGCGTAACGGTCACGCTCGTCAATTTAACGGGGTTAGGGTTGTACATCGTGATCGTCAAATAGTCCTCTGTAGCACGACTACCGCAACGGTCAAAGAAAGTTGTAGACTCGTTTTTGTCAAATGCCTGCCAAATAGGGTTGCCGTTATGACCTGATGGACCAGCGTCACCCGTTGAAGTTACGGCAAAGGTACTGCCACCGATCGTCCCTGTAGCTGACAACTTGGGATTTTCCCAAGGCTTAATGGAATTAACTAAAAGGAATTGCTTTTGAAGCATGGTCTCACTCCTTTGATGAAAAGTCTTTGCCGACAAATTCAATCAAAATTGCATCCAATTCTTCTTGAGGTTTTGCACTCTCAACTTGAGCATCTAGCGACCATTTTGGGGCATAAGCAAAGTTACCATTTTCGATGATTTCCAATTGCAAGATCATCTTTTCCAACTGTAAGCAAGATATGTGGTTCAACATGTAGTTTGTATCATTCTTCGTAACTGCAAATTACTTAAAGTAATTTGCATCTATAGGTCTATTCATTCTAGGGAAAATATTGTAAAACTTAATTGACAGATAGTTTGTTTTATGTTAAACTAAGATCAATAAGAAAATTTGTAGTGGTGGTTATTATGAAGTGCTATAATTTCATTGCTTTAGTCAATTACAAAGATAGAACAATTTATCCAATTGTTCTCACTAGCAACAATGAAATCTCTATGTTTGATTTAGATTGTGGTAAGTGTATTACTAAGAGCATTGACTGGAAGATTCATGATGGATATGTACCTGTTGATAAGACCATTCAGTCATTTTTAAACAAATTTAAGTTTCCATATAATTCTGAATCAGATAATGAGATTCAGGGATATTTGTCACAGTCAGAATGTTGTACAATATCTAAAAAGCTCGGTAAAAAGATTACAGAAATTGTTGAAATGTATGATTGGTGTACAGGATTTATGTTTGACGATGTTGTTTTAATTACACAAAATCCGAATGAGGTATAATAGATATGGGATGCGATATTCATTCTTTTGTTGCTGTACTTGGTGATGACGGTACACTAAGCCCTTCAGAAACATATGTTAATCTATCTGAACAACGAAGAATTATTCAGCCGTTTGATGATCGGTGTTATTTGTTTTTCGGGTGGTTGACAGACGGGGGCGTTCGATCGGCTGGTTTGTTTCAGTATAATTATCCTTACACTGGAAAATGTAGGTATAAGATTAACCCTTTAGTGTCAGATAAGATTGATGTATATGACAAAAAGCTAATTGAGAGATATAATGAAACGCAATCGTATGTTTATCATTCGTTTGGTTATATTACCTATGCCGACTTACTGAAACAAAAAAAGATAATTAAGAAACTGATTAAGAAGATTATCAATAATATCGAACAAAATGTAGAATTATATGATGCAGAAACTGTATTAGCATTTATTAAGAGTGCTATTATCAGAACTCAAATTGCCGTTGATACAAAAGCAATTAATCATAACAACATTTATATTTTGTTCTGCTTTGATAGTTAATTATGCACGATAATACAAACATCGATACCTTTGTTCCATTATACGAATATGACGAAAAAGTAGACAAATTCATCAACACATTAATCGACCATATGGATGAATGGAAAAATGTGTATATTGATGAATGTGAGATTTGCCTTACCTATAACAATCGAAGGTTTTCTTTGTGGATCGAAAACAAGTTTTATGGTTATCTAAATCGAATTATTGAATTTGAATGTCGTAATGGAAATACTGTACTTCTTAATGAGTGCAAAAAGAAATCACCATCAAAAGAAACAATTCAACGATTCTATAATGAAGTAGAACTCAAACTTAGAAAGAAAAAAGAATATTCTAATGATGATTGGTTAAACATCTAATCAAGATTGAAAAGTTCAGACCACGAAATTAGAATGAGTGGATGTGTAATATTTTCTTTTGTTGAATAGATTATGAGTGAATATCTTAAACTAAATCGTGAAGTAATACTACAAAATAATAATTATAAACTCATCAAAACACATTATTATTTTACAGATTGTAAGAATGAATCGTTTAATTCTGAATTCAATCGAGTACACTTATATTTCAATAAGAAGGTGTTTGAGTCATTGACATTCGCAGAGGACTATGTTACACTTAAGATACTAGATGAACTGAATCGCGAGGACTTTGGCGTTATTCAGTTCAAACTAAAAGATTTCGAGTCATTCGTTAAGAATCTTGAGCGGCGTAATCTTCAGGGACGAATTGATGTTGATGAAAATCGATTGGGAATTGTGTATATTCATCTCAACAACGGACAAAAGAATAGACCAACTGATGAATATACACAAAAAGAGTTTTCCGAATTGATCGACTTATTTCAACAGTTTATCTCGTGCGGTAAAGAATACGTACTCAATTATCAAATGGATGTACATGATGGCACACTAGATTCATTCTTTGAATAACAAAAAAGGCAGAATGTTTGTGTATTCTGCCTTTTATTTTTCACAAATTTTTGGTGACAAATATTACTTAGTAATATTTGTCAGTTTTAATAATATTTTTGTGAAGCAATATAATGTCTAGTTTAATATTTAATCCGTCCAATAATGGTAATGGATCAGTATCGGTTAATGTGATTGGGGATGATAAGAATTATAACTTAACATTACCAAATACAAATGGAACATTGGTTAGCACAGTTAACGGTAAAACGGCTAATAATAACGGTAGTGTAACAATTGATGTTGGTGTTAAATCGGTAAACGGAGTAGCACCCGACTCAAAGGGAAACGTGGCGGTGAAAGTTCAGTCTGTTGCGTCAAGTGATGAAGTTGTCGCAGGTACAGATAATACCAAAATGATGACACCATTGCGTACTAAGGAATCAGTACAACAATTTAGTCCAACCGATTATGTCACAGGATTAAGTGTTAGTGGACAAACTGTTATATTTACAAAGAAAAACGGCACAACAGGAAAAATTACAACGCAAGACACAAAATATACTCACCCAAATAGTGGAGTACATGCGGGTACTTATAATACCGTTACTGTTGACGCTCAAGGACATGTAACAGGTGGTAATAACGTAACATATGGCAACTTCCCATCAGGTACTCAGTTACTTTTCTATCAATCTAGCGCACCCACTGGTTGGACGAAAGTAACGGGTATTGGAAATAGTGCAGTTAGAATTGTTGAAGATACTACAGGTGGTACGAGTGCAGGTTCGATAGACTTTAGCAACGTATTTAAACCTGTAAATACCAGTTCGACTACTGTAAGCGGTACTATTAGTAATAAGCAATTAACAGTTTCCATGCTGGCACCACATACCCATAATGTTAAAAGTAACAGAGGCGGCGCTGGGGATTGGTGGATTCGTGGCGACACAGGGGTGTAGGAACATCTAATACTTACAGTGTTGAATCAACGGGTTCGGGTTCTGTTCATAATCACAATTTTAGTGGTGACTCTCATTCACATACTGTAAATTTATCAATAAAATATATCAATGTAATTGTTTGTAGAAAGGATTAGTTATATGGCAGGTTGCCCTTATAAAAATTTTGAAGAATGCCCACAACATAACAAGCGGGGTGGGTGCGAATTTTGGCTTTCCTATTCCAGTAATAGCGAAAGTTCTGAAAGTAAACTCGAAGGGTGCGCAGTTGTGTTAACACCAATCCTTTTAGTTCAACAAATTAACAATACAGGGGTTTTAGCGTCCGAAGTAAACAAAGTCGGAGCAGAAATTTCACAAGCACGAGTTGAGACAATTAAAGAACATCAAGCAAATAGACAACAATTTTTATCTATTGCTTCTGGTGAACGAATTTTAATTAACGCTAATCATAACCTTAAATTGGAGAAATAAAATGAGTGTAACAATGAATCAATCTGTTTTTATCATTCCTAGTGAGAACTCCATAAATGTGGACGGTGTCACGTTGAATTTTAACTACACCAAACCTGAAAAAGTAAAAGATATTCCGATTGATTTAGTTGAGCAAATTAATTGGAAACGAACTGGTATTGGTAACAACATCTGTTACTACGAGGACGTCCTTTACGGTGAAAAATATCGTGAAATCTCTTTAACGGATGAAGATTGGGAAACTTGTGTAAAGCCGTTTGCGGATCAATGGCAGGCGGAGAAAGACCGCCTCGAACAGGAACAGGCTCAGGCGGAACAGGAATACGCAAAGTTTGAAAACCGCAAGGAACGCGCTTTAGATTATATAGCTAATGATTATCACACTGCATTAGAGAGTGGTTTTGTCCGTACCTCTATGGGTTTTGATGCGGATATTTCGCCAGATTCCGTTGCTACGCTCTCAGCTACGAATCTCGCACTTAACAATAATATTCTTGTCGAAGAAGCTCCTAAGACGGTTTTCCGAGATTTCTACGGGCTTAAGCGTGAACTGGACAAGGTGCAGGTGGAACTCCTTATTTGTCAGATTAACCTCGCTCAGAATCACATTCGAGAACTGAAGTACACGTTTAAGGATAAGATTAAGAATACGGGCGATAACGACGGTTTGAACCTCGCTCTTGAAGAATGCGTTTATAGTACGCTCGATTTCTCAAATCTCGCTGAGGATGGTACGCCGTCCGTTATGCCGTTTGAGCAGGCATCTACTTATGTGGATCGAATTGACACACGTTATCGATAATTAGTATTTTAAATTAACTAGAACAAGGTTGAGCATATACTACTCAACCTTTTATTTTATCTGTTTGACATAGATCAAGCACTCATTATCGGGCGCAGTAAACTTATTTGCAATTCCACGAAATTTCTGTTAATATACGGTTTATCAGATAACGCACACCTTCCCCACGGAGAAACAGGAAAATGTTTACGATTCTTGCCGATATTATGTCTCAGGATGAACTTGATGAGTACTTGATTAATCATATAGATTGTGTCGATGATAATTTTGTACTTTGTCTATATGATAATGAGTATGCTCGTGTGGATATTCAGTCGTTTATTGAAATTTATAAGTGCGAAAATCGTCAGATTAAGAATGATGTGTTTGAGGTGAACTATGAAGAGCATAATGTAGTTACCATCGTGACTGATGAACTTAAGAAAAAGATTGCTGAAATGACTGCTTGACAAATAGAAAATAATGAATTATACTAACTATATCAATTGAATTTTACAACGTTAATGAGTTATTAAATGATTCGTAAAGTTTTGATTCTTCTTTTTTTGCTTATTGGTTCGACCTCCTCGGCTTTTGCGGTTGATTTTGTTACTTGTGAAATTCGATGTATTGCTGATAATGTGTGGTTTGAGGCACGAGGTGAGGGCAAGGAAGGATGGGACGCGATTCTTACGGTGATGCAAAGCAGAATCAAGGACAAGCGTTTTCCGAATGAGTATTGTAAGGTTGTGAAGCAGAAGCGAAAGAATATTTGCCAGTTTTCGTGGGTATGCGATAGTAGGCTGAACAACTCGGCCAAGCATCGTAACACCAAGCTCTATCGTGAAATTTACGACTACTGCGAAACGTTTTATCAGGCGCCGCATTACTTTATTGATGAAAAGATTGATGGAGCGTTGTACTATCATAGCAATAAAGTTAAGCGTACTGCATTAGGCAAAATGAAACTGTCAGAACCAGTCAAGGTGGGAAATCATTACTTCTATCGTGAACATCAAAAGAAGGCATCTGCAAAAAACATTTAAGAATTTGTTGACTGTAGCCTAAATTTGTGTTATTGTTTAGATGTGTTCAATATTTTGAGTGAGCTTAAACATGAGTAAGTCCAAAGAATATAAGGAAATGTATAATGAGCTGAATTGGAAAGAACAGCTGTCATATTATTCGGATTTCTTTTGGTTGTTTTTTGATGTAATGCCGAAGTCATCTGTGGTGGTGGATTATTATCTTAAAAACAAATATCCTGTTCCAATCACGATAAGTTCTGAGGATGAATCCAAACAGCTCATTATTAACTTTGAGCTGTGGGAATATGGGCTTAATGCGTTTTTCGATATTACGAATAAGTCCAATACATATTATAATTGTGTGAATATGGTTGATCATATCAGAGCACTAACCAAGATTGACGAAAATCTAACCTACGATTCCGATAAGTTCAAATTTAGAATACGCCTTCTTACTCCCTCGGTAATTGATAAGGAAGAGTGTCAGTGGGAATGGACATTTATCGACAAGTACGGCATTTCCTCCTCATTCATTGTAACGAATAAACAACGTGCTGAGATATATGATCGATATATCAATTATGAAAAGTTGAACGATTATTATGACATCTTTGATATTAGCAACGATCCAATTGATATATGCCTGAAACTTGGAATTAAGTATCGTGACGTAATTGATTATTTCAAAAATGAACGACGCAAATATGAAGAAGATTCGTGAGTTTATTCTGTCTCACGCACTTGACACGCAGAATAGATTACCGCCTGATCCACGTCATCCAAAAGGTCGAAACGCAATTGCTCATTATTATTCATGCCTCAATTCGTTATATCACGTGAAGGAAACACGAAAGATTCACGACAATCGAATTGATGAGGTTATGCTAATTCTGAATGAAATATATCAAACGGCGGATGATGTTGATTCTTTCGACAAACTTACCAAACCTAAGAATATTCCACAAGAATTATCTTTAAATGAGTTTTTGTTGTAATAGTTGTAGAATATGTTAACAGAATATAATTCATATGCTATTTTTTTACTTCAAATAAGAGAGACCTTTATTTGAAATGTTATTCTAAAAAAGAAATAACTCCAAAACGGTTTTATAATTTAATTGATAATATTGTTTCTAAGTGTTTGAATGATGATTTTGTTGGTGCAATTCATCATGCAACAAATCATGAGTTGATTTTAATTGATGAAAATGAATATTGTGACTTAAATTGTTATAAAGCTGAAATTGATTTTGACAAAAGGCTTGTCGAAATAGATTATGGCTTTGTATGTCAAATTAATATAAAATTTGAAGAATTTCATGAAAGTGTGAATGAAATGGTCAAGCAGTATTGGGGACGTTAGTTGTATAATTGCCTCAGTTGCTCTTATGAATTTTTAAATTATGAATAAAATTGTCGATTATATTTGTATCGTTTGCTTTTTCATTGTTGTATTGCTACTGTTTACTGTAATACTCCCAGCAATGCTATCAAGCGGTGATCCATTTATTATTATCTTTGGTGTAATTTCCTTAATTGTTTTTCTTTCATTTTTGTTTTATGAAATTTGGAGTGTGATTTATAATGAATAAATTCGGTATTAGTGCTATTTGCTGTGCAATTCTTGGAATTGTCGGTGCTGGTTATCTTGTATGGAATACAACTACTGTACAGGCAGGATATGTTGGCGTTCGTGTAAATCTATATGCAGATAAAGGCGTACAGAATGAGGTTGAAGGCACGGGACGGTATTTTCTAGGAATTAACGAACAGATGTACCTTTTCCCAACATTTAATCAACTTAAGAATTTTGATGTTCCGTTTGTTTTTCAGACCTCTGACGCAATGGACGTAACAGCAAAAATCGGAATGGAATATAACATTAATCCCGATAAGGCGTCAATTGTGTTTGCAACATATCGTAAGGGAATTGACGAAATTACAGAAATTAATCTTCGACAGTATATTTCTGATTCTCTCATTAAAAACGCTGTAACAATGGATATTAACGAACTTACACAGGGCGGAAAAACTAAACTTCTAAATTTGGTTACAAAAGATATTCGTGAACAACTTGATCCAATTGGTATTCATATTGTAAAACTTTCATGGATGACTGATCTTCAATATCCTGAACAAGTTCGACAGTCTATTAACGCAAAGATTGAGGCAACACAACGAGCATTACTCCGTGAAAATGAGGTTGCACAATCGCGGGCAGAGGCAGAGAAAGTTCGTGTAGCGGCACAGGGTGAAGCAGACGCTCGACTTCTACGTGCAAAGGCAGAAGCGGAGGCAATTGCAATTAAGGCTAAAGCTCTTCGTGATAATCCTGACATTATTCAACTAAATGCAATTGAAAAATGGGACGGGAAACTTCCAATTTATATGGCAGATGGGGCAGTAATGCCGTTTGTACAGGTGAAATAAAATATATGGATGATGATGATCTCAGTGAACTTGCTATGTGTGCAGTTAGATATGCACTAGGACGTATGACGTATGTTTCTCTCAGTGTACCGAATGCGATTATGAAATATAAGTTAAGTCTGACAACTAACGCATTACACGTCATGCTTAGAGATATTAAAGAGTATCGTGATTTGTATGAAAAAATTGGAATGGATTGCGATGATGAGAGTTGGCGTAATTTTGAACAGTGGCTGGAGCAAGAAATTAAATTAAGAAAAATTAACAATACAACAAAGGCAAGTTGACAATAAATTTTGAAAAGGACAGAAAATTTTGTTTTTCTGTCCTTTTTTTTATATTTGCTTTTTTTAAATTTGCTGTGCTAATATTAAGTCATAGAGATTGATAAACAACTTTCCAACCAAAAGGAAACAAATCATGCTTTTCGCTCATTACACCACCAACTATTCGCAGGCTAAGATGCTCATCAAGCACCTCACGAACAAGGGTATCAAGTGTCATATTGCTAAGGATGATCGTTGGTATGTTGTGTTGGCTGACTTTGATACAGAATGCCATGTGCGCATTACCATTGAAGATAAGTTCGGAATTGAGTGTGATTACAATTTTGGTCAGGTGATGGAATGTGATGATGACTTCGGATTTTATGATCTTCCGTGTGTTTTCTCGGATTTCTCCAATGCTTCAGAATTTCATGAGGAGTATGTTGGTGGTCACTTTAAGAAGTCCGAACAACTTAAGGCATTCGGTGTGTACTTTGGTCGGATGTTGATTCGAGTTGATTTCAAAAATCGTTGTATTGTTCTTATTCGTTCTGTTTGTTTTGGTACTGATTGTGTTTCTACTGTTTATCCGTTCTCCGATCTTCCTAAGCTGAAGTCTGGCGAAATGAAGTTTGTTGATTTTTAAGGCGCTATAATTATGAATAATCTTTCTGTTATTTCACTTCAAAACTATTTTAATTCATTACCTGAATATAAGTGCCCAATTTGCGGAGGAAAAGATTTTACGATTTTTTCCTCTTTTGGGTTTGAAGTTGATAAATTTGTTCCATTAAGTTTTAAGGGATATATTGAAAACAATATGATGATAGCAAAATTGACATATGATATTAATGATACAGTTGGTTCATACTTACAAACAAGATGTAATACATGTGGATTTTTGTGTACTCATGATTATGATTTTTTAAAAAATAAACTTAATGAAAATCCTAAAATTGAAAACATTCATAGTAATTTAATTCTTAGGAAATAAACATGAAATATCGTATCTTACTATGGATAGAAGCAATCTTTTACTTTTTATGGTTAATATTTTTTACAGTTGTTTGTTACAATTTCATCACGCCTGAGAGTTGGAGATTTTTATCAGCTGAAACAATTGATATGATTCGTCCATACGTAAAAGAAATTGGATTTATTACAGGAATAATTTTGGTTAAGTGTTTATATGATGAAGGATTCTTAGATAAAATTTACAAATAATATTGTAGTATGGATGATATTACAAAATTTTTGAATAAGTTTTACAAATATTATAGCTGTGGTAAAGATGTATATGTGTTAAAGAATAATGGTAGAAGAAATTGAGTTAACTTGTCCTGTATGTGGTAAATTGTTCACTAGAATTAAGTCTCGTTATATTAGAGAAAAGACACGGAATCTTGAATTTGTTCCATGTTGTTCTCACTCATGTGCTAGACTTAATTGTAAGCCTAGATGTTGGAAACCATTATCATTTAAAAATTTTCATGGTAATTTTCTGTTTGATCAATCTAAACTTGATGACTCTAGATTAACAAAAGAAAAGGATTTACCGTGTAGATGTATTACTTGTGGTAAGATATTCTATATTTCATATACCGATTATCAGTGCATATATCACAATAATATAAATGGGATTAACGCAGGTAGATATTGTTCTCAGAAGTGTTTTGGTGAAGAATATAAAACACGATACGATGAAGTTTTAGAGAAGCGAAATAAGACCATTGTTGAAAAATATGGATCAGTAAAGAACTTCTCTAAACTTAATTCTCTCAAGCAAAAACAAACATTGCTTGAGAGATATGGAACTGATACTGTTGCGTTTATTCCAAATATTTCAAAAAAGAAACGTACTACTAAACGTAAAAATGGATATTCAAATTTAATCAGTACACTTAAGTCAAAGAATGTATTGATTGATATGAAGTATGATGATTATATTGTATCTGATACCATACAATATAAATGTTTAAATTGCAATCACACATGGACATCAAATACAACTGATCCTCAACATGTGTATTGCCCAAAATGTTATAAACAACCATATTCACGTAAAGAAAAAGAACTTGTAGATTATGTCAAATCGTTGTATACTGCTTCTATAGTTGAAAATAATAGAACGGTTCTTAACGGTAAAGAATTAGACATTTATCTTCCAAGTTTAAATTTAGCAATTGAATTTAATGGGAATTATTGGCATTCTGATGCTATTATTCAATCAAATAAACATATTGAAAAATCATTAAATTGTAAGAATAAAAATATTCGTCTAATTCATATATTTGAATATGAATGGGATTGCAATAAAGAGAAAATCAAATCGTTAATTAAGCAGGCATTAGGATTGTTTGATCATGTAATAGCTTCAACGGATTGTGTTGTTAGAGAATTGGAAGAGAATGAATATGTAAATTTTCTTATTGATAATTCTATTGATAAACCAATAAATTCTTTTATTAGATATGGATTGTTTTACTGTGATGAACTAATTTCCGTTGTTGGATTGGATAAACTTGATAAGCGTGAATATGAACTGAAACAGTATTGTACCAAATTGAATTATAAAGTAATTGATGGATTGTCTAGTCTTTTATTAAAGATAAAAGACTTTGATAAAATTGTGACATTTGTTGATTTTTCTAAATTTGATGAAAGCGAATATCTTCAGAATGGATTTTCTGTTGTGGAATATACAAATCCTTCTTTTGTGTATTTTAACGGTTCAAAAATTTATCAACAATCACAGGTGTTAGATGAATCCAAATATATGAAGATTTATGATTGCGGAAAAGTAAAATTGGTGCTACAATAATGCAAAAACTCCAAAGAATTTCGGTTCTTTGGAGTTTGCTTTATCTCTTAATCATTCATTAGAGATTACGAATTACGAATTTTGAGAAGTAGTAATTCTTATCCTTAAGCCGTTCGAGCGGTAGATTACCAGTAGCGCCGAGACCAGCATCAAGCTGAACCATTGGGTTAGCAACTAGACCATAACGGGTCTTGAAGCCAATCTTAGGCTGGAAGGTATTTGGATCCTGAGCGCGAACAAGTTGAAGTGGGATATATGGACAATAGAACATACCAGCATCAAAAGCACTCTGACCCTTATAACCTACTACACAGTACTGATCGTTGGACTGATTAGCCTGATATGGATCAACATAGACCTTATACTTACCATTAAGGATACCAGCAAAGGTTGTCTGAGCTTCGTTAACATTGAGGTTATTCTGAAGTGCAGGAGCGTAATCAAGCATACCAGCCATCTGAAGAGCGGAAGCTACGTCAGAGGAGCAGATAATAAAGTTACCACGACCACGGCGAGTCTTCTGAGCAATGTAGTTAGCTTCACGTTCAATACGGAACATTAAGCCCTTGTACTTTTCAGCAGACCAACGACCGTCAGAGTCGATATCCATGTCAAATACACCCTTTTCAGCCGTACCAGCCTGACAACCAACATAGGCGGTTGTGTAGATGTCACGGATAATTTCACGGTTGATTTCAGAGAGAATTTCCGTAGCAAGGATGTTAGTTAGTTCAGACTCAGCATCAAGACCATGAACAGACTTAAGGTCCTGAGCGAGTTCCATTGTGTATTCAGCCTTAAGAGCGCGGGTCTGAGCAACAACGGAGGTACGTTCGATAGAGAAAGCCATTTCGCCCCAGGAGTTATTACCTTCAGAACCAAGCTTTTCGGCTTCAGCTGTTGGCATACCAGTACCCGTCTTAAATTCAGTACCATCAGCCCAGTTAGAACCCTTATGAGTACCAGCACCACCAAAAGCGGTATTGGCTTCATTGTAGAGAGCTTCTTCGCCGTTCTGAGAACCATAACGAGACTTCATGGCGAAGATAAGACCAGTTGGCTGTGTCATTGGCTGAACACCACAGACATCAAAGGCGATTAGCTGAGGCATAGCACGGCGGACGAGATTGATGAGAACAGGGTCGTAACCTGCTATCTGAGCGTTTGTACCAGCACCACCCATAGCGATACCGTCACCACCATGGTTTGCAGGGGCAGGAGCGGCCTCAGTTAGAACGTCACCGAGCATACCGACCGCGGCGCCACCACGATGCATGGCTTCTTCCTTCATGGCATTAGCCTGGTTTTCGAGAAGGGCGGCGGTAACCTGACGACGATAGTCATCCTTAATAGCAGGGGCAGATTCATGGTTTAGAACTGGTGCCCACTTTTCGACAAGAGTATTCTTAATCATTTTTATAGTTATTTCCTATAGCGGAGTTAGTTATATTATATTAGTTAAAAATATTTAGGAATTATTATAAAATGGTTTTTACTTATTAAGCGCGGCGGCAAAGTAGGCAACCATTGGGTCGACGTGTTCTTCAACGACGACCTTCTTTTCTTCTTTCTGTTCTTCGACAATTGGTTTAGAATCAGAAACGATATTAACAGTTTCGATAACAGGTTTTACTTTAACCTGAGAATCTTCTGTTGCAAATTCCTCGGCAAGAGCACGAACCTTGGCTTCATACTCAGCAAATGGAACATCAATTGATTCAAGCACAATGGCGAATCGTTCCTTCTGCGTATCGGTCATAGATTCGGTGATATCACGAACAATCTTTTCTTTTTCAAGCTGTTCGATCTGAAGTTTGAAATCCATACCTCGTTGAAGCTCCTCGGCTAGTTTAGTATACGCTTCATCGGTATTCTTAGCCTGTTCTTCAAGTTTAGCTTCAAGCGCGGAAATCTTATCTTCGTACATCTTCTCGGCTGTTGGTTCAGTCATGTTAAATGTTTCAAACATTGACTTGATACCAGCCATAAAGTGCTCGGCAATATGAGATTCACGTGCCTTTAGAACTTCTTCCTTATGTTCTTCAAAGAATTGCTCAACGCAATAACCAAGATATTCGTCAACCTTTTCAGATAGAGCTTCCTCGGCTTCCTTAGACTTCTCGGCGGCAAGGGTTTCAACCTGTTCGCCAATCATCTTAAGTTGATCATTGTAAAGCTGTTCATTCTCGGAAATTGTAAGTTCAAATTCAGCGATCTTATCAGCGGCTTCCTTTAGTTCATCAATGTAGGACTGCTTTACAGATTCCTGAATTTCCTTTGTTTTTTCTTCAATTGCTTCTTTGAAGTTTTCTTCTAGCTTCTGCTTTTCATGATCTACCATTTCCTTAACCGCTTCTTCAAAAAGAGGTGCGGCGGCAGATTTAAATTCTTCGGTAAGACCCTCGGCAGATTCAAGCAACTGCTTAAATTTTTCGGTCATTTACTTCTCCGTAATTGGATTTATTATGTATTCAAGTTATATTTATTTTTTGATATTTGAAAGAAAATCGCGGAATTTTTCAATTTGGAGCTTACCCAATTCTTCTACAATTTCCTTTTCATTATCAGCATGAGGAATCCAACTATCGGTTTTTTCATCGTATTCCCATTCCTGATCTTCCATTAAACCGCTCATATATGCGACCTGACAAGATGGTTCCCACACAATATCACCAGCTGTGATTAATTTGAATCCATCTTTATCAACATATGCAGTACCGTTTTTATATGATACCTTACCAAGTGCTCTACTAGACATACCGAGAGTACAACCTTCCTTAATAAGGCTCTTAACAATTCGTCCATTGGGAGTATCAAGCACCTTTGCACGACCACGGAAATAATCTCCATCACGCCACAAATCTGTTATAACGTGAGATATTTCTTTAAGGTCGATATTTGGTGTCTGATTACCTGACGGGTGATTAAGTGTACCAAAAGCACGTTTAGACTTAACAAAATTGTCAATGTAACGTTCAACTTCAGGTTCCATCACTTCCATTGGATAGATTCGTCCGTTTCGATTTTTGATATTAGCCTGAAGAAACACGCCCTCAAGATAATATTCAGGCTCACCGTTCTCGGATTGTTCGGTGATTACCTTGATTTCATTTTGTTCTTCTTTGATTAGTTTCATTTACGTTTGCGTCCACGTTTTTGTATTTTACCATAATCTGGAGAACCTGAGATATTTGTTTTTGCACCTACACGAGTTTCATCTTCATATGCGCCATAGGTTGCATATTCTGCAGATTTGGGAATAAATCCATGTTTACGGAGAGTCATCCAAACTTCTCCCTCACCACTAAACTCAAACCGAAAGTCCTTTTCTTTTTCTGTACTCTCGGACACAAACTGTTGACCATCAAATATTAGTGTACCACAAGGAGCGGACTGAAGTGTCATCACTCGCGTTTCTCCACGATACACCTTAATTACCGTGTCAGATGCACCAGTCCACTGAACACTACGAATTGTTACATAAAGATTCGTCCTATCCTTCGGTGTTTCCTGATACTCATGACACAAATCATCTATTGTAACAGAAACGACAGAAGCATCATCAGACATTACCTTAATATGTGCCTCACAATCAACGTTTCGTAATAGTTGAAATTCTGCCATTGTAATTATGTACTTCCTAATAAAAAGATAGAAGACGGTATATTTGTATTATAATATAAATCATCGTAATTTTATGTTAACAAGATTTATAGTTATTATGAAGTTTGTTGATTTAATATTAAATTTTGAAGAATTACATTATAACCTATACCGTCTTCTATCAATTGGAAATATAATATGAGGAGGTTATTCTTCGTTTGTAGATGTCTGATCGATTGTGGCATCTACGGTTGTTTCATCATATGAATCGGCCTGCTGTGCTTGTTTTGTTGAAAAGCCAAAAGCCGAAATTGCATCGGACGTAATATTATTGAATGAATCCGCAATCTTAACTTGGAGTGCATCAAACACATACTGTTTCGCACCCTGTACATCATCATTTTTTACTGCGTCAATAAATGCATCACTCATTGTTTTTGTTCCTTAGATTTCTTTTCTTTCTTCTTTTTCAGGGTTTTCTTAAGAAAATTTAAGTCTTCTTCCTGAACCGCCTGAATCAATTTATCAATATCGGTCATTATTAAAATAATGATATGCTTTATTATTTAGGTATCTTTACCTAGTGATTGTATATCATTATTCTTCTTTTGAGGAATTTGATAATGAATTAACTTCCTGTTGCTCAAAATCTCCGAATTCTGATTCTGATTTACGATCTTTCTTAATTTCCTGTTGCATCTTTTTCCATTCGGCTTCTGTGAAATTAAGAATATTCGTGGCAATATATTGTTTACTGAAATAATCTTCTTTCATACCGTCTGCAGTTTGTGCTACATTCATTCGCTCAGTCAGAATTTCAAGTCGTTTAAGCTCCTCAAAATAATTATCGTGCTGGTACTTAAATTGAATTAAGTTTACAATTTTGTCCCATTCCGCACTACTCATTATGTTTTTGGATAGCAACTGAATACGTAATGCTTGTTTGAATAGGTTATTAAAATTGTTTCGTAAACGTTGAATGAATTTCGAGAACAGGATTTCTTCACGTGTTACTTCTGAAGTACGGCCCAAGCTGTTAATTGCATCAGGCATCAATCGTTGTTTTGGAACACCTAACGCCTGATATAATTTATTTTGAAAATATCTAATATCATCAATATCAGATAATGATCCACCTGAAGGTAAGGTCTGAATCTCCGTTGCTCTGCCGCCATTTACACGAGGCAAAAAGTAATCTTCCATCATGGACATAAATTGCTTTGTGTCCTTGACTTCACCCGTTTTAATGTCATAGGTTACCTTATTGCGGAATTTTTGCATAATATTCTGTACAAATTGTTCCGCTCTTTGTGGCGGTAGATTTCCTGTATCAACATAGAATACACGACGTTCAGGTGCACGTACAATACGATAGATTACAAGTGCATCTTCCATCATCTTAAGTTGATTCACTGGTTTGATTGCTTTGAATAGATGACTGATTGTGCATCCAGAATTCGCATCAATCAAGCCTGAAGGTACATCAACAATTGAGTCGGGAGATAACTTAATTCCTTTCTGTGCTGTACCTAGTCCCTTATCACTGAATACGTAATAGGTTTCGATTCCTTTGATTATTTCAACTTGATTAACTGTTTCTTTGGTAACTTCAGTAATTTTCTTAATTTTGCATGGATCGATATATTGTATGCCCTGAATACCTTTTTTTGGATTTTTAGGGTCAACAGAGACATAATAATAAATTCGTCCATCAATGTACCATCGCTTAAAGATGTCGTGGCACTTGTTCTGAAAATCAAGCAGAGACAGAATTGTATCAAATTCTTCTATAACTTTCTGCTTAATTGAATCGGGAAATTTCTTTGAGTCAATTTGATCTAGTGAAATAGAAACAGGGGAAATTGTATCTTCTACAATTACTGCTTCGTTTACAATTTGTTCAATTGCAGTATCACAGTCAGGATAAGAGGAAATTTCACGATAGCGATTAATTGTCTGAATTTCGTCCTTAATCAGTCCATCAAGGTCAAACGAATAACCGTAATAGCCTGACATATTGGATGTGTTGACAATTGTTGAAGAACCATCTACAATAGGAGTAACAGGTGTTTTAATTACGGGAGAAGGATCACCCCGATTTTTCCTCCACCCAAACATATCAAAAAGACTCATTTATTTTCCAATAAATTTAAATTCCAAGATTACTCATTACGGAACCTACTGCCCCAACCGCATCACCAAGTGTCGTAGAATCATCAGGAATACAATAGTCATAGACAAAAGTACAATCAAACATTTCGGCCTGGTTGTTGCTGTCGTAATCTAGTTGAATTGCCGCGATATCCTGAGGGAATGCACCAATTAGTTTATAACCACGAAGGACACCACCATTACGATCTAACTGCTGAATGAGAATTTCGCCCTTATAAGATGCAGGAATTGTAATGCCTGTTGTGGCTGATGGATTACGCATCTTATGAGACCATTCTTCAAGCGCTTTACGTACTCCGAAATCTGTAGTATTATAGATTGTACATGACCAAGGCTGAAATTCGGTTTCACCAGCTTCATGATATTGCTTACCACGATAGTAAAGCTGTACGTCACCAACTGTTGTTTGTGGAATTTGAGCCGCCTTTGTTAGATAAGTTGCCTTTCTCATTGCATTAGAAGCTCCACTTACAATTGTTGGGAAATTGATATTTACACGGAATTGGTTTGGAGCCACTACACCAGAAAGTGCAAAAGCAAATTCTTGAATGCTTGCCATTATTGTTTATTCCTAAAAGAGAAAATAATAAAATATTATATAATATTTACGGCAAAAGAAATTTATTAAATGAAAGTAGATTCAGGTATTATCAATCCGTTAATTAAGCAAGAACCAGTAGAAGTACAACAGTTCTATAACGACCTAATGGAATTTCATGAGTTGTTTGAAAATTGCAAGGTACTAGTGAAAAAGGTATCTGTGTTTAATGTCACAGAAAACATCAAGAATAAATTGTTTGAATTATTTTCTGAAATAACAAAGAAAACAATTAAACATCGCAATGGTGTTATTATTCAGTATAATCCACAAATTGTAAAATATGATGGGAAGGAAATTACTGTGCCAATTGAAGTAGCAAACATCTTATACGAATTCCCATTCATTTGTGATCGAGTAATTCATGGTGTGTTACCAAAAATTGTTTCAGATACACAACTTAGAATTATCAGTGATATTATTGTTTCACTTAATCGTGGCGAATACGATATCTTAACACAATATATCAAAAAATTCACAGAAAAAGAATTAGTGTTTCAGAATGGCGCCAAATTTACATTGTCCGATCCATATACAATTAGATATGACAGTCAAAAGTATTATGGTAATGCAACAACAGTTAAACAAGTCAATTTGTTAAATGTAGCATATATTAACACATTTTTTGGCAATATTGCCGATCCATTTGGACGATTCAAAGACTAAAATAAAAGGAGAGATAACATAAAAATTATCTCTCCTTTTTTGTTATAGAATATACAAGCGAGTACCATCAGGAACAGTCACAATTGCACCTTCTGCCACCGTAAGTGGTCCTGTTGCCATTGCGTTACGCCCCCTTGTGATTTCGTAACTTGATGTGATTGTTTTATCGTTCTCATAAAACACCTGATCACTTAGACCACCTGTTGCGCCAGAACCAATCGATCCCCAGCTTCCATTACGAAAGCCCTCAAAAGTATTCAACGTACTATTATATCGAATCATACCATTAGTACTGTTATCTGGTCGTTGATCAATTGTACCAACAGGAAGAACTAATGCCCCTGTTGTACTGAATGTGGCTGTACCTGTGAATACGGGAGAATTAATTGGCGCCTTTAGATCAACTTCTGTATTAAGCGTAAACCAGTTGGAGTCAATTTCGGCGTTTGTTAACGGTTTGCCCTTAAGAACCGTGCTTGTATTTAATGGCGGTGTGAGCGATGAGCGATATGTTAAATTTGCTGACATATTCATTCACCTCTTGTTTGTTTAATTAAAATACTTAACATGTTTTTGATGTCGTCAATTTGGTTTTCGATGTGATTCACTCTGTCCTCAAGCTCATGTTGCCGCTTCACAGATTCCTTCTTCCGTTTGTATGATGTAACACCTGATTGATCTGTGTTAATGATCGCTCCTGTGCTCATATCACGGTACAAATTATCCGCACCCAAAACCTTAACAAATTTTCCATTCATTTTATGTATTATTTTTTTATTGATGTGAGGATGAAAATAAACTCACCCTCACATTTTATTATTATGCGCAAGCAATGATTCTTAGATCACGAATGCTTGGTACTGCAGAACTATTTGTACTACGGAACACAACCTTAACTGCCAATACGTCAAAAGAATTTGCTTGTTCAATTGAGTAATTAACATCGGTATATTTCGTCACGCTCATGTCGGTTTTTACAATTGCTGTATCAGGATCAATCTTAACCCAAGGAATTGAGTTATATCCAACTGATCCACCATTTTGATACGCCTTATAGTACACATCAATATCTGCTTGAGTTGGCACATTAGCCGCAAATACAATTCTTGCAAAATTACATGATCCTGCAAAAGAGATTGCGTTGGTAATATATTTTGAGGTAACTGATCCACCAATCGGACTAATTTCTGAAGTAAACAAATTACGAACACTAATTTTAGTATTTGCAACTGCATTTTCAGACTTAAATTTCTTCTCGGTTTCAATAACAACAATTGGAGATTCCTCTGTACCGCTTGTCACTTTATTTGTAACTAAAACGGTTCCATTATTATCATCCGTTGTTGCTCCCTCAATTGTAATATATTTCCCCGTATCAATTCTTAGCAACTGTTTACCGATTGCCGCATTTTTGTTAATAATCTGATTATACAACATTACAGCGGTTGCAGTAGCTGAACTACCTCCATCAATTGTAACCGTTGGCGGAGCAGTATATCCTGAACCACTATCAGTTACAACAATAGAAGTAATTTTTTGATTGTTGATTACGGCTTCTGCTTTCGCTTGTCGACCACCACTAACGTTTGGAGCACCAATTTTAACTGTTGCAGTTGTATATCCTGATCCCTGATTACCAACTGTGATTTCAGAGACACCTCCAGCAAACGCAAAGTTGCCACTCAACAATTCTACTGTATCAAGTGCAGGAACATTAACTGTTGTTTCTGTTGGACTATCAACTGTATTGTTAATTATTACTGCAGAAACACGATCACTGTCAATAATTGGACTTAATGCAGGATTAGTGCTTGAGAATGTCACATTTAGATTGAGTGAAGTTTTATTTGTGTTTTCCGCACTATAGATTGCAAATGGAACACCCAAATAGTTGTTATCATTAGGAATAACAGGAATTTGTGGAACGCTCTGATTTACAATCTCTGATCCATCAACACTACGACCCGTCACGCCGTCTAATGTATATGACATCATTGTATCACTAAAGATTTGTGTTGTCACATTAGGCTGAATCACATCATAGTTAAGATTGCTTGTTGCTTTGAAGTTTCGTCCACCAACATAACCAGTGGCTAATGCGGCAGTACTGACCTCAATAACATAACTGTGCATATCAACGTTTGATACTGTATGAGTACCAATAATTGATGTGAACGGAATACCATTTACCGAGTCAACCGACTTAAACGATATCGTATTAAGTGTAAGTGCCGAGCCGTCAACCAAGGTTAGCTTCGTATCTGATGCAATTGATTTAACTACACCAACAACTTCATCACCCTCGGTATAAAGTACCGATCCTACTTCAAGCTCACTGTTAAACTTAGTGCTTGTGCCTGATACTGCAGTTGAATTTTGTGCAACTGTAATCTTACCACTTAGTAATTTAACCTTCGCATCAACCAAATTTAAGTCATCATGTGTAATATTAACAATTGAGCCGTTGTACTGACCGTGGAAGTTATGCCACACACGTACTAATTTTGATCCTTTGACCGTTTGGAATGGATTATCATTTAGATATCCCGATTTCAATTCGGCATTACGGAATTGTAAATTGGCTTGCGTATTGGTCTTAAAGTTAGCACGATATATTGTAAATTTCAGGTCTTGTGACTGACTTGCTGACCACGTTGAACCGTTTTGTGATTTGAATAATACACCGTTGAATGGTTGTTTACTAATAACCACAGATTGGTTTGGCACATTGTCACCAACTTCTGCAATCCACACACGATATTTTGTTGAATCAGAAAGTAATACTACAGCGTATTCAGTACCATCTTCAACATATACAGGAGACTCAAATTCAAACGTAGTTGGTGTATCGTAACTATTTTCAGTCACCATAACCCCCTTATCATTTTGATATGTCACCGTATTGCTTGAAGTGTTAATCTCTTCGGGACGCTTAATCACTTCACCAAAGGCAAGCACACGACCTGATGGGTAACCATTCTCAACTGTACGAATTTGAAGCGTTACAGGAAGATTGGTGTCCTTTGTTGCAAAGTATACATCAACTTTACTCAGGAAGCAACCACCCTTACAATCCACCAAGAATGTTTCTGCCAATGGGTCACGGTTAATTGTTGAAGTAGTTGTTTGGCTCCAACTATTAGTTACTGTTCTATTTTCAGATACACTTTGCTGTGTTACCTGAGCATTACGTACAGCGTTAATCGTTTTTTGTCGAGTGTTAATCACCCCAACTGCAGAATACATTGTACTTGAAGAACTGGTTGAATCAAGCGAATCATTATCCTTATTATCGTTCACAGATAATAAACGTTCACCACACCTAAAACTAAATGCCGCAGTTGCCTTTGCTTCACCAATATTTGTATATTCAATTTTATCACCATCGGGAATCCAGTATAAGAAGAACAATTCCCCTGCATAGTTTGTAACCAATGGCTCAAATCGATGATTCTTATTTGGTTCTGCACTTACGACCTGACCAATTGCCTTTGATAAACTACCTTCAATTAAGTCGCCAGCAATAAATGATCTAACCTTCGAATTGGTCTGTTTAACACCTGCATCATTATAATACTCACCGTCAATTGGCTTGCCGTTAATTTCCTTGATGTTTGTGACATAAAGATAATGCTTCCCTGTGTCACCATCATAACTACGACCAACAACTACCGCACTCAATCTGCTTGGAGTACCCGATTGATGAGATGTAGAGGTAATCACATCACCAATATCAAGACACGTTTTATCGGTTTCTTCTGACCAAAAACTGTTCTTAGTTGTTTCAATAATGCGTCCCTTGTTATTAATATCGGCGCCTGCTACTGAAGAATCATCAAACGTACCTCTTGTTGGTACATATTCAATTCGTGAGCATGGTGTGCACCAATAATCAATTGCTACATCATCAAAGAATGGATAGAAGCGAGTGAACGGCTTAAGACCTTGTGCCTTAATCATGAGATAACGACTTCTCATGTACGGAATTTCACTCGTTGATACAATTCGATCACCAACTTCCTCATAATCAATTCGTGCAGTTACACTAGTTTTAATACCTGTACGAGATTGACCTTCTTTCTGTGCATAAGTGGTACGATATGTAAAATCTTCATATACGTGACGCCCTTGAGCACGAGTATCCCATCCTTTCCAATGACCAGTTTGTGTTTTGCTTGTTACTGTTGGAGTCCCTGTCCAAGTCGTTTGCCATGAATTCCATTTTGTTCCTTCTAATGAGTTTTTCTTTTGAAGATAATCACCCTCAACATTGTTAATGATATCAGGCAAATATTTGGTTTCAAACCAGTCATCACTACTTGGATTACATTTTACCACACCTAGGAATGTTGCAACCGCGAATGGGTTAATGTTCTCAGTCTTACTTGCATATGGCTGATCAACCAATACAACATGAGGTTGTTCATCATCAAGCTCTAATGTGTATACCTTACCATATGCACGATAGTTTGCCAATTTACGTGAGGAAGGCTCATTTTCCACAAGCGACACATTACGTTGAATGAAACCAGGACGACAAATACCTTCATCCGATACTAATGCACAGTTATAGCTTGAGTCAGATTTGCTTGAAACTGTTGTGTCCTTAAAGTTATCAACAATGAATCCTTGCTTATGACGATCAAGTCCGTCCGCGTCCTCAACTTTCATATTGCTTGTTTGTTGTTCAAGCATTGACAGTGTTGTGTAGTCCTCAAGATTGGCAATTCGTTGTTCAAGCTTACCAATATCACGCATAGTATAGCGTCTATTATCAATTGTTTCAACTGCACAATTGGTTGAGTCTGCCTTAAATGTATACGGCTTAATATCCAAATTATACAGATTCATTGACAAGGATGGCGTTTCTGGTAGCTCAGGCGTAACGCTTGGAACACCTGTTACATCAACAAAATTTCCCTGAAAATCTAGACAAATTTTATCTTTTCGCCCAAGATAATAGGAATAATCTGTTGTGATTTCCTGTCCTCGCTTAATGGTTGCGGAATAGCTTGATCCTGTTCTTGAGAATGTCTTGCCCTGATCATCAATTCGTGGACGGAAATCAAGATAATCACCCAACGATGCACCGTTAAACAATGGAATTTCACTATATGAAATATCTTCTGGATATGAATCAACTGTGAAATAATCACCGTTACTATGCTTGAAATATTCAAATTCTACTGCAAATGGAGCAGAAGGAGGATTAAACGACGGTTTCAGGGAAATTGTTGACAAGCCATAATATGATTCAGTTTGTCCATTATTGAACTCAAATCGATCGGAAATATCTGTGATATAGTTTCCGTCTTCTCCCCATGAATTATTGCTCATCTTAATTGCAATAATTCTGAACACGTCTGCCTTGCCCAATGAAATCGTGGATAATGTTGCATCTTCCTTATTATTGAACTTAACCGTTTCACGAGTAACCGTTTTAATCTTACGCCCAATGTTATCCTTACGTACTGTTGCCATAACACTGAAGTTGTGTTGTGCAAGAGAGTTGTCTAATGTAAATGTAATATTGGACTGACCACCGCTACTAATAGCAATTGGTTTTACAATTTTACCTGTGTTTTGATCAATTACAATATAGTTGTCATTTTCCTGTTCGTTTCCAAATACACCGTTTGATACCGATAATGAAAGTGTACAAGTACTACCTGAAACTGATGACGCTGTACCATTAAGATATTCCATTGTATAATATGAAATCTTATTACTACCGTCCTTATCAGTTACAGATTTAATGCAACTATTGGGTAATGAATACAATGATGAAATTTGTTGTGGTTCTACAACAGTCGTCAATATTAGATTAACCTTTTCACCATCTACTGTAATTTGCCTATCAATTGTTACTTCGTTTTGTCCAACAATTGAGGTAATCTGACAAACATAATTACCAATTTTCAAATAGTCTCCAACACGTGTATCAGTCATGAATGAAGTGTTAGATCCATTCAGTTTATTACTTGCTCCCTTATTTGGGTAGGAAGAATAAGTTGTTACCGATCCACCAATTGTAACAAGTTGTGGAGCAATATCAGCAGTGAATGATTTTTGAGTATTTTGACGACCAAAATAGAAAGATTTTACATCAGAACTAAAATCTTTGTCAGAATTTAAATTGACATCAAATAGGTATAACTTGTATGTACCATTGGAATCATGAAGATTGCCAGAGTCCCACTCAATTCCTCGAATGCGACACGTGCCAATCTTTTCACCTTGTTTTTGACCTTGTTTTGTCTCGGTTAATTTGTTATAAATCTCAACCTGTTCAAAAGTATCACACGGTGGCATTCCGTTAATATTTGTAACATAGACGAAGTTACCAATTGGAGAATTAACATATCGATCAGAGGCTTGTTCCGTTTTACGTGCTTTTTCAACTGGTACATAAGAAGTACCAACTTTTTCAATTTCGAACCCCTGAACATATGCTTTACCACTTTCTAAACCAATTGCTAATTTTGATTCCTCACCAAAATCAGCATATGCTTTTGCAATAGCACCTGTACCGTTGCCCTTAAATGACACCTTGATATCATTACTTGTGAATCCTGATCCACCATTTTCAAGCAAAAGTTGAATAATGCTTCCTTGTGATACTACGGCTATTGCTTTTGCTCCTGTGCCTCCCCCGCCTGAAATTTCAACAATTGGAGGTTCTGTGAATCCTGATCCACCGTTTACCAATTCAAGTTTCGTAATCTTTCCTTCAGCATGATATACACCGTTGTTAAATGTTGGTGTTGGTGTATATTCCCACTTGATACCGCTTGAGTTACTTTGTGATTCCCACTGTGTGCCCTGTGTATGAGTTGGACCAGAACCTGTACTTAAGCTGTATCCTTCTGTTCGTGCAGTATAACAACGATCACCATTCTTAATTACGTCACCACGAAGATACTGAGTACCAGATTTCCACTGCCCACGATCATTGCTACGATGCTCCTTAATGGAAATCTTAAACGGTCTTACAGTATAATCACCGCTTTCGTCATAAGTTCTACGTGCAAGTGTTTTTTCTAATTGCGAGTATTCTGTGTTGGTTACCTGTTTTACAATTTTGCCAGTTTGAATTTGACCCAATTCAATAAAGTTTTTTACATTGGTTGTACCAAGTGAAACCTTCTTAAGAATAAGATCAATCATGTATCGATGAGCACCAGGGGCGGCATAGTTGTATGATCCCTGAGCATTATCAAGTAATGAGAAATCTTCTTCAGGCGTAATAATGACTTCTTTTACGTCTAGACCAATACGATAACTGGGAACATTAGAATACTTGTCAAGAATAATTGTTTGAGAGTCAACCAATACAAAATGACCACTTACGTAATAAATTCCTCGTTCAATTTGTGCAATTGAACCGCTACCTAATGCATCGTCTGAGTTACCAACAATCAGACCGTCTGAACCTGAAAGTGTTTCGCCTGCCTGAAAAGATGATGCCTCAGTTGAATCGCCTGAATTCTTATATTTGACGAATAGCGTTGCTGGATCACTTCCCTCTGCATTAACCGCTGTGATAATGGATGCCTTGATACCTGATACAGTACCAGTAATGTCCTGTCCAATGAGTTTTGTTACATCAGCGGTTGTTTCCTGAAGCTTTACATATTGAATTGTGGTATCAAAGTTCATCTGACCTGGAATAACCATTGCCCCATCAGCGAAAAAATGATCCCCCATTCGTTTGATCTGATTTTGTAAGATTGTTTGTAATTGTGTTAGTTCTCTTGCCTGAACACTATAGCTTGGACGAAATAAAAAAGAATAAAACTTCTTATTCTCATTATAATCGTCATAATATGGATTTTGTGCAAATACTTTCATAATCTGTTAAAATGTAATAAAGGTACGAATACCGAATGTTCTGCCCGATGAAAGAATGAACGGTGTATTATTATCAGAATACAATAAGTCGCCTGAGTATTTGTTTACAGTAGGTATTTCATCAACATGAGTGATTTCATAATATCTGATTGCGCCTGTTTGTTCATTTTTGTAAATTACACCAGAATATTGGTCTACTTGATAATAACGAGAACTTAATTGTTGTACAATAACCTGATTGCCACTTACCGCCACAACTCTATGCTTAATGCCGTCGATTGTGATGTTTAAGTCGGGAACAAGATCAGCAGTCGTTAACATTGTCAACTTAAATGTAACCGTTACGTCAGTTTGTGTAATGTTTTCCAAGGTTCGAATGTCTTTTGGATTTTCAATTACACCAAATTGACGGTAATCCTGATTGAGATTAATTAATTGGTTATCATCACGAACAGAAACATATATGCAAAATACATCACCATATAGCTCATTCACTGCATCATATCCGTGTCCATTTACTGGAGGAAGAATTGCGTATGCCTCTGCATCAATATAACTATTTGGCTCTAATCGTTTCTCGTCCTCAAATGAGACATTCACATAGGTGTAGTTTTTTCCATATGATGTCATCACAATTTGTTTAATGGCGCCGTTTTCAACAATTGCTTCTGCTGTAGCACCTTCACCATCACCGTCAATTATTACCTTTGTTTTGTCTGAATATTCTTCACCGCCCTGTTTTACCACAATTGAATAAATTGCCCCAATTGTGGTTGTTTGTTCAACCGATGCCTGATCTCCGCTTAAATTACTTCCACCAATAATTGCTTGAAATGTGGCGCCTGATCCTGCAGAGTTATGACTAATTGCCTTAATGTCAAGATATGAGTAACCTTCGCCTGCATCAGCAACTATCACACCAACGATCTTTCCGTCCATAATTTTTGGATACAGCACACATCCTTCACCGTCACCTGTTGCAGATAAGGTTGTGTTAATGTCTGCTGGATATTTCACACCTGGATCGTCAATTGTAACGCTGTCAATTTTACCATTCAATAAATGTGCTGTCAATTTTGCAGTAGCATTACCATATTTTCCTTCACCTTTACCTGAAGTATCAATAATAGTAATCTTAGGAATATTGACATAATCAGAACCAGGATCATCAATTGTTACTGTGTCAATTGATCCTGTATCATGATTAACATATACAGTTAATTTTGCTTGTTTCCCATTTTTTGATGTTGGTTTATCTACCACGGCTGAAGTCTGTTTGTCGGATGAATATCCTGACCCTCCATTCGTAACAACCACTCCCTCTATTGCACCTAATGAATAGAATGAATCAGATAATGCCTTTTGAACTGGCATATATTGGGTGCTTGAGAACTTACGACGCTTAATCAGGGGAACATTATACATGTATTTCCACAAATAACCGTCGTCGGTCTTCACCACATCAAAATTGATTTCCGTTGGTTCAACTGTTGATTTGGCGCCGTTGTTATTGTTGAGACATTTATACACATTATAATCCGCCGTCATTACATAGAACGGCTTATTAGTCATGTCCTGAGTGTGATCCCATTGATCATATATTTCATCTTTTCTCCACTTATGCATCTTGCACACAATAGATACATCGTTTGCGGTTACTTTTCTGAAATATACAATATTATCACGAATGATTACATCATTAACGTAAGCATAATCAGGATCAGGATCAGGCGTTTGACCGTTATCCCACGAATCCAATTTACCAAGAAAGTAATATAAATTCGTTCGTTGATAGTATACATCATTTACCATCTTTGAGGCAAGTGATGTATGAAACGAAGGTCTAAAATTCGCCACGTTGTTTAAGTTTTATTTCATAAGTTAATTATTATTTACCTAAAACTAGGTAAAAATAAATAATATAGTAAATATTGATTTTTTATAAATCTTTTTAGGACAGAATAATAATGGCATATCTAAGCCCACAAGTTGAAGTAAATGAAACTGATAATACCCAAACAACGGTTCAAGTTGGCACATCAATGGGTATGACAGTTATTACTGCAGGATGGGGACCAGTGAATGATCCTCAACTTCTTACAGGTGAAAATGATTTGGTTGCAATCTTCGGTAAACCAAATAGCAAAAACTTTAAGTCATGGTTCACAGCCGCAAACTTCATGGACTATACTGCACAAATGTATGTCGTTCGCGCAAGTACAAAGGCGCAACGAAATGCAAGTGTAAAGGCTGAAGAAGAGCATGATCTAGTAATTAACAACGAAACCGAATACACTGCACAATATGAAAATGGAATTGGTGATTATGGCCAATTTTGTGCAAAATACCCTGGTGCTATCGGTAATTCTATTATGGTTACGTATGCAGACGCAGGATCATTCGAAAATTGGCAATGGACTGACGCAAACGGCAAGCAATACGATTTCCGTCAGGAATTTAGTGATGCACCTGGTACATCAAACTTTGTAAAACAACGTGACGGTAAGAACGATGAACTTCATTTATTAGTCATTGACGCTGGTGGTCGAATCACAGGCACTAAGGGAACGGTGCTTGAACGATATGAATATCTCTCCAAGGCATCAGACGGCAAAACGCTAGACGGAACAAGTAACTTCTATAAGACAGTTCTTCGTGATCGTAGTGCATATGTTTATTGGATGGATTATCCTGAAGAAAGTTTGTTAAATCGTGAAATCGGATTTGAGGAATCTGCTATTGTCGGAAAGGCAAAGGCTGGTGAAACAGTTCTTCAAAAGCCAATTGTTGCAAACGGAAATTTTGGCGATGAAGCAACCGATACAATTTTCCCGAATCTAAAAGAAGCATACTTTGGTCGTATGCAAGGTGGTGTTGATTCCTTTGAGGCTGATGATGGCGAATTAATGCGTGCTTACGATTTGTTTAAGAATAAGGAAGAATTTGATGTCAGTCTTATTCCAACTGGTGCCGCAAGTGCTACAGTTGCAAAATATGTAATTCAGAATCTTTGTGAACATCGTTTAGATTGTGTTGCATGTGTTTCTCCTAATGATGGACATGGTAATCCAATTCTTGGACTAGATCTATTAGATGACACAATAGCATTCCGTACCAATTCCGACTTCAACGTAAATACTTCTTACGCTTTCCTTGATAGCGGTTGGAAATATCAGTATGATAAGTACAATGACACCTATCGTTGGATTCCTCTTTCAGGTGATACCGCTGGTTTAATGGCTCGAACCGATGCAACTAATGCTTCATGGTGGAGTCCAGCAGGATATACTCGCGGACAATATAAAAATGTGGTTAAACTTAACTTCAGTCCAAATAAGGCCCAACGTGATCAATTATATCAGAAAGGCATTAACCCTGTTGTAACTTTCCGTGGTGAAGGTACGGTGTTGTATGGCGATAAAACGCTATTGACAAAACCCTCCGCGTTTGATAGAATTAATGTTAGGAGGCTTTTCATCTATCTTGAAAAGGTTCTATCAGAAAGTGCCAAGTATCAGTTGTTTGAGTTCAACGACAGTATCACTCGTGCTTATGCTCGTAGTCTTGTCGAACCAGTCTTACGTCAGGTACAAGGTGCACGGGGTATTCAAAATTGGAAAGTTATTTGTGATGACAGCAATAACACCGCAGACATCATCAATGCTAACCGATTCATTATGGACATTTACGTACAACCAAATTACTCTATCAACTTTATCACACTTAATTTTATTGCTGAAAAGTCAGGTAGTGCCGTATTTGCTGAAACAACAGCATAAAATTTAATTACGTAAAAATAATAATCCCCACAGGAAATAAAATTCTTGTGGGGATTTTCTTTTATTTGTGAAATATATTATGATTAACTTAACACATTACTATGATGTAACAAAATGCTTAAACGAACTACTTAAATTTCAAAATAGTCTTAATTTGAAATATGCACCAAAAGTAATTTCCGATAAGTCTATTCATCTATTATGTTCTACTAATAATCGATATGAACGAGTAAAACTATTGCAACAGCTTTCTGACAAGCTTAAATCTGATAATTTTTCAGTTGATGACAGTAGATTAAATGATGTTAGTAAAGGATCAAATTATTGGTACTTAATTGTAAACAAAATTAAGGTGTATTGTAAGGCTAAATCTCGTACACAATATACTGCATCAACATTATTAAGAGGCGCCACAGTTAAAACAATTAACGATGGAAATTCAGATATTCAATGTTATTCATTCGGTTCAGATACAGAATTAAAAAATATAATTGAAACAAATATTGATAAGCATAAGAAATTGAATGATGAAGAAAAACTAGAAATTAAAAAGTTATTATCTGATCCATTAGGCAAAAATTACATTATCCCCGATGTTGTGTTTTATCCATTAAGTGAAATTTATGTACCATTATTGATTATGGCAAATCAATTTGAAGATTCTAATTTTCCATATCAAAAAATAAAAGAATCTTCAAAAACCTTATATTTTCCAACACAAACAAATTATCCTATTGTTGATGCAATTATTGAGTGTAGACATAATAATGAATCATTTAGAATTTCATTAAGTGCAAAGGTTGACAAAGGAGCCAAGGGAAGTTTGTTTAGCTTGTTAAAGAATAATCATAATATACCACAAAATACGCATTTACACAAATTGTTTAGTAATTCAGGCAATGACTTAGAAAAAATTTGGAAATACTTTTTCGATAATGGTGATGTGCTACTGAATCATATTAAACAAGATGTATTAAATGATGAAGAAAAAACAAGCATTTTCAATACAATAACAAAATTAAAACAAGAATTACCAAATCTAAAAATCAATCCAAATATCGATAACCTAGCTAATGCTTCATACATTATGTGTTGTGCATTAGCATCACGAATCAATAATAGTGAGCAGGATATCAAATATATTAAGACAGTAATTAAACAATATGATTATTATCAATATAAATTGTCAAATAAAAATGGATTTGTTGATGTGAAATTTGTTGATAAAACTGAATTTGATGTTAAGATATATGGGAATAAGAGCAGTTCACAAGATATTAACTTAGCAAAAGGACGGCTCAATTTTGAACTAAGCTAAATGGCAAAAGGGGTGAGAACAATATAATTTCTCACCCCTTTTATTATTTGAAACTATATGAAATAACTTCCGCATCAACATTATCAATTTTTAATTTTTCTAATGCTAATATTACTTCTTGATTATTATATTGTGATGCTGTACTATAATCTATAGAATCTATACCATTGATATAATAGCATGAAAAGTCTTCACGATATGTAATTGTTGTAGTTATGTCAATATATCGTGTCAAATTTTTATCTTTTGCATATACTTTTAATTTGATATGCAATTGGAAAGAATTTGGCAATGTTGATGGTAATTTGCCTGTTACACCATCAACCTTAATGTAAAGTGTATTTTTTGTGCGATTATGTCCAAGTGTATTAATTGCAGTGAAGCCAATTGTGTCAAAGTATAATATATGCCCGTTAAGCATAAATCCTATAGTATAATTTTTAATGAATTTTCCTATATTTTTACTTTTTGAAACACCATTTAGAAAATTATAATCTTTAGGTTCTTTTTCAAATATCGTTAAAATATTATATGGATCATTATTATTTCCAATTAAGCCAATCAATTCTTTTTTAAACACGCACAGTTCGATTCTTCACAACTGCAAATTACTTAAAGTAATTTGCATCTATAGGTCTATTCATTCTAGGGAAAATATTGTAAACTATTATTCATAATCTGTTGGTGCTGGCTTAAATTTAACATTAATTGTTGTATTTTCTTTATTCCGTAAAGAAAAATAATCACCCGAAGTGTGCCAATAGTATATGTCCCCTGCATCTGTTACAGTTAATGACTTACCATTTATAATAATATCAAACGGTTTCCCCTTATCGTTTGCTGGATTTCGTCTAACTTCAGTCTGTCCATTGGCGCCCATTAAATCTGTGAAGAATAATCCTGTTAATTTACGTATTATTGTTGAGCCTTCTTTCCATATTGGGAAACGGTTAATTGATCCAACTTGTTCTTCTACGTCCCAGCCCCAAATTGAATAACCTAAACTACCAATATTTCCTTTCTTTAACCCGACATTAAGTTTCATATGAATACTATCTTCAGACTTAAGTAGAAGCAATTCGCGATTAAACATCAATCATAAAATAGTTGTACTGAAAATTACTAAGTAATTTTCATTTTAAAATAACAAAAAAAGGAGAAGTAAACAATATACTTCTCCTTTTATCATATTAACGAAACTTTAATGTTAAGTGTGCATAAACAGGTTACGGAGCATAGCCAGAGGCGCGGAAACCAAAGTAATTGTGACTGTTGCACCAATAGCCGTTGACGTAGCCGTAGCCGTAGAAACTCCGACAAAACACACCAGCGTTTTCTCCCCAGTCATATCCTAACCCCATTTTCAACCCTACATCAGTTGAATAATATTCATAATATTCATCATTTCCGAATAATGAATTTGCAGATGTTGAAATTGGGATTACACCACATGAAGCCCAGTTTGCTGTACCTAATTTTCCATTTCTTAATCCTGAGAAGTTTTTCTGACCATCTCCGAATCCCGTATTAAATGTTTCATGTAAACTATCGTCTACTCGATTATCTTTTGTAAAGTCATGTGCAGATACACTTAACTTCATCAATCCAACTGTAGCCGATGATTTATTTGTTGCACCAATGCACCACTGATTACACATACCTGCAACGTCCATGATTCCGCATAACTGCCCATTATGTGAAACCTTTTTAGCGTCGTTTGATGATCCTGTTTTTGCAAAAACTGATCCATATGAATGTGCATTATACTTGATACTACTATCATTATAATCAGTACCACCAATATTTGTAGCACCTTTGGGGAAGTTGGTGGTGTGCGCAAAATCGTACCAAGCGCAGTAAGAAGTAGATGTAGCGGCTTGACCATGAGCAAGCGAAAGCATAGCCATAGCAGACCATTGATATACTGTGGTTAATGAATAATGATCCCCACGAGCACGACTAAACGTAATAGCATCATAACCACATCCATCACCACCCATTGTTTTTGTTGTATAGCTTGAAGAACTATTCCAACACATTAGCCAATCAGCATTTTTAATTGATGCGGCCTGATTGCTACCATTATTAGAGCAAAGATACTTATCCATGAAGAAACAGTTCTTCATCTTTCCACCGTCAATGAACGCACGATGAAGAATCCATCCATCACCAAAATCAGCGTCACCATCGCTAAATGCCTTGTTATGTTTGAACTGTGGAAACTCAGACGCATCCCTAATTTCAAGTGCATCTGCTCCATCACGAGAATACGAAGGAGCGGAACTATTTCCTAAACGATAACAAAAGGCTGGTACACAACACATAATACTTCTGTTTGTGTGTTGATAGTTGCCGTAATTTGGTGACAATGGATCAGACACGCCTTCCATTGCACTTAATCCCATTGCATATAAATCTCGTTTGTCTCCAGGATAAACTCCGACACCAAATCCCTTACCACCAGCCTTACCAATGGTCGAATTGCCACCTGACGCAAGAGACGAAAACATCATTAAACATCTCCTTCCACCCAAGGAAAATTAGTTTCATCGTATACTGTTTCTTTTCCGTCAACCTGTGAAATGAAGTACCGATCGCCTACAATTTCCTTTACCTTGAGATTTGAGTATCTAGCACTTGCCTTTTCCTTGAGAGTTTCGATACATTCAACGAAAATTGGGTGGGAACGGAGCTTATGATTCTCCCCATAACGCATCCCGCAAAGCGGATATCCATTGATTCCATGATTGACTAGCCAATTTTCAGCCTCTTGGGAAATTTCAAAAAAACCAAGTTTATCGTTATAAACTACCTTCATTATTTCACCCAAATATTTCGTAACTTTTTGATTTTTAAATTTCTTCCCAGTCGTCGGGGTTAGAGTCATCGGGATTTTCAACCTTTGGACGCACTTCGCAAATCTCGTCCCAGTCAAGTTCGTTTTCTTCGTCAGATTCATCCCATTCGCGGATTTCCTCTTCCGTGTAGACAGAACCCGTTTCGATAATCATGAAATAACGCGTCATTTTCTTTCTCCTTAGAATTCAATGTAACCCTTTCCAACGAGGGAGTCAAATTCGTCAAAACTTCTAACAGCGTGAAAATTCTCGCTCATGTGGGTTCGAATTTCCTCGTCCCAGTCATCAGGCATGGCTTCGGCATTCATACCGTACTGGGTTGCAAGAGCTTCCCAGTGCGCATACTCGATGGTCTTTTCCTTATCGTTAGCGAGAAGAATCGTCGTCATGGTGTTTTCTCCGTATTGGTTTATATCACGTTTCGTTGTTCGATGAACGTATAATAGCAGATTTACAAAAGGGTGTATTAAAAATAATGCGCCCTTTTGATCTATGTCAAATCTAGTCCATCGAGTTTACTAAGAGGGGCTTCGCCCCTCAAGTTTAACTCTTAGACGTTAACCCACTTGCTGTCGAGATACGTGGGATGATTCTTTATCTTGTGCCAAACAGTCTTGGCAACAAGTTTTTCGTCTTCGCTAAAAAGTTCGAGGGTGTCTCGTCCCATCACGAACCAACCGACGAACTTGGTTGCAATCGTCTTCGCACCCCTGAGAGTGTTGGCTTCGATTGTGTGGATTTCCACAACTTCGCCATTGTCGAGATGCTTAACGATGAACTTTGCCATTTTTGAACTCCTGCGGCATGAGCCGCGTTGTGTTTGCCGATGAACATATATTAACAGATTTACACAGGAGCGTATTATTTTTAATATGATCCTTTGATCTATGTCAAATTCTTCATTTTCGGTTAAATGATTTGAGACATGATAACATGCACCCAATCCTTTTATGTTGGATTAGCAATCGAAAACTGCTTTTCCCCTCTTATAATAACTGAGTTCCCGAACATCCTTACCCGCAAAATAACGGTTTATCTTTCGTGCTAAGAATTGACTTACCTGTTCTTCATTGATGTAGTACTGATATGTTGCATCATAATCCGTTTCATATGAGCGGGTAAAGGTTAATGTCGTCCCAGTACTCTTTCGCTCAATCAGAACATAAAGAATTGTTGAGCCTAGGTACTCGGCGCCGTTGTGGTGCATGGTTTCGTGTTCATACTCCAAAACATTCCGACCAACTTTTTTAAATGCGCGCGTTTTAAGCAAGTCCATGATGATAGGAAAAACGAAGTCGTCGATTTGGGTTTCACAATCAGGATTAAACATAATTTATTGACTCAAAAAATGTGCGTTTTGTTAGTTTTAGATACCTTTAACTCGCGTGAGAACTGTTTGTTTCTCTCCATTATACTCTTTATGCCCCTTAATCGTCGCCTTGATCTTATGAGTTGAACCTTGCCCCCACTCCTCCCAGTCCTTTGGCGAGGTCGTAAACCATGTCAAGGTATTACCATTTTCATCTCGGAAGGTATACACGTACTTAATCGTGGTATAGTAGGTAGATGCGTAAGACTGTGTTTCAAACGAACCGATGTTCATCACAGTAACTGTGGTCTCGATCTTGTCACCTTCATTACCAACCCATTGAGAGTTTTCACGTTCAGCCTGTCGTTTTTCATATTCAGCCTGTCGTTTGTCATATTCAGCGGCTTCCTTGGGGTGATCTTCGCGCCACTTAGCGAGACGTGCCGCAGATTCTTCAGACGGGCGCCTTCTTTGGGAGGGATATCCGCCAACCGATACCTTAACGTTTCGCGTACCTCCAGATCCAACGAGGTTGCTCTTTCTTTACTATTCTGTTGGGGTACACGAATACATAAGAGAAGATGGGTGTATAGCAGACTCTTACAACAGGCGCGAGATAGGAATTTCAGTGCGTCAAAGCAAGGCGTATCTAGAAATAAACTTCGTAGCGTGACCTCTAAGGAGGCTCTTTATGCTTAATAAAGAGCTTCTGATGTGTGAAACAAAAACCCCCAAGCTATTACTGACTATAAGGTACACGGGAAGGTTTAATGGCACAATTACTATCCGTAAAAGTCAGGATAGCCCACCCGTTCTTTCTTTGAGCGTGTCTAAAGGTACAGTAAAAACTACAACACTAACTGTAACCCCAACTCAGACACTTTATGTACTCACATCCCACTTCTCGCAATTAAGTTTTACCCCAGAGGATAGTATAACGCTTGAGGGTCCTAATCTCGAAGATGCTGGTTGGGGTTGGGTAGTGCATTCTACAGAGAACGCTAACATACTATCCATTGATTTAACTGGTTTATAAGTATGAAAAGAGAACCATCGACACGCTAGGAGCCAAGTACGCGCACATATGTACTTTCACAGGAGTACAAGAAGAAAAAGACGAGGACGGGCTGTATGTATGTTCTTCCATAAAAGAACATACCAACCCTCAAAATATTAGAACGAAATTTAACTTGGCCGACTCTTGTATGCTATATCTTATGATCTTACCATAAGCAATCCCTTAGATAACTTCAGATTATTTTATCGTATTATATGAAAACGCCCTTAAGAATAATGATTTCTTAAGGGCGTTTGTTTTTATAGCAATGTAATAAAATAAAATTCCAACCAAACCATAAGAAAGATACAAACAAAATCAACAATGATATTTTTGATCTTTGTCAATTTGCTTGAATATTTTGTTTTATTATTAACTATGTCCCACAGTTCACATAATAGCATTGTTACACCAAAAGACAGTATAACAATCAGAAGTGCCATAATACCAATATTCATGATTTAGTCTGTGTATGATTCAAGTGAAATACGTGCTCTGAGAATTGAAAGATACTCATTCATCACCTGATATTGCCTAACAAGTAGTTCGAGCTTTTCTTCCTGAATTTCGAGCGCTGTAGGTGAATTGATAAAATTTTTCAATTTGGTAATTCGATTCTGCAACTCCGTATATTCAGTTTTAAGTCGATCAATATACGATGTATTATCCATATCAATTAAGTTAAATTTATTTTATGATATGTAGAGTATAGCATATATTTTTCGTATCGTCAAGCGATTTCATCAAATATTTGATATACAACGTAACAAAGTTTCTATCAAATAAAATACAGTATACACCATAGTTACCCAAAGGTGTAACTCTTATAATTATAGGGCTGGGTTCAGGAAGTTAATTTGGAGTACATACCACGTCTGTAACGACGATGTTTAGATTGACCCTGGTTGTGTCAACATCTTCGTTTAAAGCGTCTAACCATCTACATGGTTCCAAAGTAGCTTGAATGTTTTCGGCTACGGGCCTTAAACCAACCCCAGTGTCACCTTCAGACACGTTAAGATAACAGTCCCACGAGTCTGCATTAATCACTAATTTAAAAGGGTCTTTGAATATATTGAAGTTTTTAGCTTCACAAGCCGTTTTAAAAGCAATAAGATTGTTAACATAAACTATAGGATCAGGATACCCTTCAGGAGGCGTCGAATATGTAGAAAATCCTACTTTATCATTGGAATCTTTTTCGATGCTATCCCAGATATCGTAACTATTTACAATGGTAGTACCAGTCTTAGGTTCCTGTATGTAAAATGAAGTATTCCAATCACCTAGAAAAATTCCCGCAAAATAAGGAACATCGGGGTATGTCGATAGAGCACCTGAAAGTAGAAGCTCCTTATTAAGCATAAAGAGCCTCCTTAGAGGTTAAGCTACGAAGCGTACCTCTAGATATGTATTGTCGCGTTGAATGTGGCAAGCTATTTCGCGTATGCCAACGTCTTCTACAAGAATGCCGTTGTGTAGTGTGATCTCCGCAACTCCAACGGCAAACGTAAGTCTTAGTACACTCTGCTGTGGCACATGCAACGTCATAATAGTGTGGCCTGGACTCCCTTCCCAGACAATGCTCCCGTCTTGAAGTGCTAGCGTTATCTGTACATAGGTGTCTCCTATAGGATAAAATTGCAGAGTCCACAACTCCTCTGCACCACCTATCATCAGAAGTTCCTTGTTCAGCATCTAGCACCTCCCAAGGAACTCCTCTTCTTACGCGATTGGTTCGAGTGTCTCTGGATCCAGATAACCGTCGGGGGGGGGTCGAAGTAGATAGGTATTGTATTACCTACATTGCCTTTGAAGTTAAGTGGGTCCCCGTCTACAGGGACAACTAAGATATCGAGACCGCTTTCAACAGTATCGAATAAAACACTAGTATATGGTGTAACCACTTTGATAGTGGAGTTCCCTATCTCAGAGGCACGCACACCTCTAAACAATACTCTCTCAAGAAACATCTCTAACTGCATCGTGTCTTGCCTATAGTAGAGCTCATTAAGACGGTAGTTAGCATCAAACACAGGTATTTTATCTACAGTCCCCATATCCGCATGAGACCAACCAAACGTCCCCTCATCATACCAAGCATCTTCACCTACAGTCAATAGTATATGGTGCTTGAAGGACTCTCCATCACCTACCATAAGCAACTCTTTATTGTGCATTCATGTCATATTTGTTTTTGATGAAAATTATTTAAAATAATTTTCACTTTCATTGAACAACAATATGTCACAAGTACACTAAACTATTGATTTAAATCAACAGCCTTTCACCGTTTCACCAAAAATGGCATTATTGTGAACATGTTTTGCCATTATCCATCCTTCAGTACGTTCTATTTCATCGAATGTGATGAATAGTTTTGTCTTCTCCTCTCCATAGATTTCGCACAAATAAAACTTAGCACCATACAACCACAATGTCAAATATTTTAATGACGGGACAGATACTGACCTAACTTTTGACACCTTATATGGTTGTGCCTGTCCATCTCTAAAAATCAGTTCAATTTTCAGTTTATTGAAATACACAATAGTAACACAGATTGCTAGAAAAAGTACAGAAACAACAAACAATTCAGGAAACAGCACCAAAAATACAACTGAAAATATTGTAATTGGAATCCACAAATTAGACAAAAGGATTATGCTATCAATACAATTATGATCCCACTTTGTCATCAGTTTATTCAAGATTTTCATCACCATCATAAAAACAAATAACTCCACGCGTTGATTGCTGTGGAGTTATTTTATCATATATTTTGATGAATTACATTCTATAAAGAATTTTATAAAGATTCGTTTCTTCAAGCAATTCAACAATCTTCTTCATATTCTGTACATCCTTAAGAATGGCGTCAATGTCTGCAACATTCGTAACGCTAGGCATATATGAAGTAGAATTCATGTAAACTTGTAATTTCTTTTCACCAGAAGAAGGCCTAACATTAATATACAATTCATAGAACTTAGACTTCCATGAAAAATCTGTTTCAATATATCTGCCATCATACTGAATATACGACACCTTTGCACCGTATTTCTTAAGCTCGGAAATCAGCTTTTTAGCTTCCTGAGGTTGACTGTTGATCTTATTAAGCTTATCCTTGATATCCATAGAAACAAGAGGAAGTCGATCAACTCCATGAGTCTTAATCTTCTTCTTTACATTTACCTTATCCTTAAGAACAAATACAACCTTGATATCTTTCTTAATTTCAGTAAGTGTTCTCATTTGTTCAGAAAATGACTTTCCAATTTCTTCTACATTATATCGAACACCGTCACGCATGGCAGAATAGATTGTGCCATTCTTAGAAACATACACAAAAATATCTGTATCTCGGGACAACTTGGAAGGAGAAACAACCTCAAAACTACTATTGTTTACATCAACATTATATTGCTTCGCAAAATGATCTCCAATCATCTTAAGCTGTTGAGAAGTAAGCTCGGCGCTCATTGCTTTGCTGTACGCTTCAACCAAGTAGTTCTTAAAAGACATATCCATCTCTTATAAAAAAAATAATTCTTTGAATGAAAGATATTTTAAATATCTTTCATTCTTTTTATTTTACTACATTATTCAAAAGTTGTCAAGTGCAAATTTAAATTGTTTAAATTGTGTTGAACGATGAAATACTCAACAAATTTAAATTTAGGTCGTTTAAATTCGTCACATTTTTGAATTTTTCACATAAGTGCTTGAAATATAAGGAAATTTTGTAAATTCCGAACTTTGAATATTGAATTGTTCCACGATTTCGTAACCTATTGAAATTTAAGGAAATTTTCGTGGAACAATTCCTAATGCAAAAATTAATCCGTTTTGATGTTGTGTTGCATATTGTACGATTTAAGTGTATTTTCCATGAGCATATATGTGGTAAGAAGTCCTACTCCTTTGGGGACAGGAGTAACTGTTGCAATTTCCGCACATTCAGGATCAACATCACCACAAATCTTACCGTCCTTGTTACGATTGATTCCAACGTCAATCACAATCGAATTTGGCTTAATCATGTCTGCGGTAATCAGTCGTTCTTTTCCAACTGCACATACAAGAATATCAGCAGTATGTGTAATTTCCTTTAAATTTTTTGTTCTTGAATTACACATAGTCACTGTTGCTCCTCGATTGACAAACAACATCGACATTGGTTTACCGACAATGTTTGATCGACCGACAATCACAACATTCTGTCCTTCAATTTGGTAATTCAGGTGATCGAGTAATTTAATGATTCCTAGGGGAGTACATGGAATCAGTGAATGTTCTTCATCACCAAGTGCCAACTTACCAATATTATTAGGATGAAACCCGTCAGCATCCTTAACTGGGAAAATATGTTGGTAAATTGTTGAAACGTCTAGATGATTTGGTAGGGGAAGTTGTACCATAACCGCATCAAACAATTCATGAGCATCAACTAACGCTTGATTAAATTCAGCCGTACTAACATCATTGGGGAAATGATATGTAGTGGTTGAAATATGACACTCAGCGGCAACCCGTTCTTTGTTTCTCACATACGCTTTAGATGCAGGATTATCTCCAACAAGAATTACAGCAAGTGAAGGAGATCGGGGATTCTTGTCAACATGTTTTGCAAGATTAGCTCTCCACTGCTTAACAACACTCTCAACATCCAAAAACATTTAAGTTCCTTTTGTCTAATCTATTCAAACAATACAATTATAACACAACAAAAACAAAAAGTCAAAAAATTTTTAAAATAATTTTTCTCTATAGATTCAGTCTATTCTCGATAAAGAAAACCTATTAAGATTTTCTATTGATTAGTTTAACCTTATAATAAGTTTGATCTAAATCAAACAATTATTAGATTGTTTGAAAATGTGTGGTATTTTAACAACAAATAGGTAATTTACCCTATTGACAAGCATTTTAGTTTGTGGTATAATTACGCGCACGCGTAATTGATAAGAATAAGATTAGAGTAACTATAGATTCTAGAAACGAACGTAGTGAGTTTCTGTTGTTATGAACGAAGTGAATAACAACTTTGAATACTACTTGAATGCTAATTAACTCTAGTTTACTTCTACTCATGAGTATCAAATATAAATTGTTAACTACGAACGAAGTGAGTAACTAATAAACAACTCTTAGATGTTTTCTAACGGTTTATCTTCACTACGTTCAGATAAACAAAAACTTCGTTTCACTCAGTTTTAATTACTTCCTTTGATTCTTAATCACTCATGAAGATAAAATTAAACAACTCAATGTTATCTTCACTACAATTTAAGTAATAAAGAAAGTCCATGAGAATAGAATAACTTCTACTTTCATGGACTTTTTCTTTATTCTCTCATATAATTTTTTCTATTAAATTTTTCTATGGATCATAAAGAAAACCTATTAAGATTTTCTATCACATAGTATAGGATTATTAAACAATTGATCTAAATCAAAGAAACATAACATTGTTCTAAAATGTGTTGTTAAAATACAACAAATAAGCACTTTACCCTATTGACAAGGTTTTTGATTTGTGGTATAATATATGTTAATAAAAGAGGTTAATAAAAAATTATATAAATTTTGAAACGAACGTAGTGAGTTTCTGTTGAAGTGAGTGTAACGAACTTCAACAGAAAACAAGTTTTCTTACTTCAGAACTTAAAAATAAATTAAAAATATTTGCATTCTTTCATTTTTTGTGTTATAATAAAAACAAAGATGAACGATTTGGGGAAGTTGTTTGTCTTTTGTAATTGTAGTAAAACTTAAATATTTGGGGGAAAATATTCTATTTGTAATACTACAATTACAATTTAAGGTTTATAAAAATGAAAGAAGAACAACTATTTGAAGTAGACGGCATTGTTCTAACTGATTACGTTATGGATAAACTGAAAGGTTTACCATGTACAAAGGACTGGGCCGAAATTAACCTAAATCTCATTGGTGCAACTTCTGTTAATCTTCGTAAGCTTTTCCACTTTAAGAAAATTCGCGATATTTGGGAAGACGAGGATACAGAATTTGATCTGTATGAACCTGATATGGACGATAATCTGTTTGACAAAGATAATGAAATTACGTATGATGACATTGACGATTTCATTAATCAGTTAGCAGTCACGGATTATATTCAGTCGGTGTATGAACCTGATGAGATTGACTTCGAGGATTTTCTGTCTCAGGAGCAGGAAGACGAGTATGAGGAGATTCCTGATGAGATGTCTGAAGAGGCAATGAAACGGGAAATTGATGAGGCAGTTGGTTCTGCAGAGTTGATGGAAGTTATGTCTCGTCAGTCACGTCTCAAGCTGAAGATGGCAATGAAGCGAAACAAAGCAAAGATTGCCGCCAAGCGTAAACTAGCACTCAAGCGAAAGAGTACACCTGAAGTGCTTAAGAAACGTGCACGAAAACTAGCAATTAAGATGCTTAAGAAGAAATTCCTTAAGAAAGATGCGGCTGATCTTTCAGTAGCAGAAAGAGAACGTGCAGAAAAGATCATCAAATCAAAATCCGCACTAATTGATCGTTTAACGCGCAAATTAATCCCTGTCGTTAAGAAAATTGAAGCAAAACGTTTTCAACATAAACCAACAGTTAAACAGGAATCGGCTGAAATGATTGAAGCTGTTACCAATGAACGCATTTATACATGGTCTGAAAAGGGAAATTCACTTATCCTTAAGGACGGGCGTAAGGAGGTTGCAAAGATAATGCAATCAGGTGACGGATCATTTATTGCATATCGTAGTGGTGTTGGTCGTCCATCACGAACATTAAAAGGTGCAATGGAAATCGCAATTGATATGGCAACTAGTACCATGTTTGGTGATATGAAATATAAGGTTAAGAATCCTGAATATTATCAGACCGCACTTAAAAAATACGGCGTTAAATCTTAACAAAAATTAAATATAATAATATACATAAAAGCAAATATTATGCCATTATGGAACAAAAATAGCGAACCCACTTCAATGCCTAAGTGGTACGCTCGAAACACTTTTTTCAAACCAAAGGCAATCACTGAGGACGGTAAATTAAGTCTTCGTAATTCTTCTACACAATTTAAAACGGGCGATTGTGTAGTATATCTTTCCAATGATCCTGTTGAGCCATTAGAGTCTAAGGGCGTGTATTATCTTCACCGTGGTAAGAATTTCATGTATACTTTCCACAACACACGTGAAGAAGCAATTGCCAATACAGGAAAGATTGAACTTGTTAAGTCTGACAAGGAAGAAAATCATCTACTAATCAAGTATGACACCAAGGAAACAAGTAATGACGCAACAGAATGCCCTGCCCTTTATCCTGTTGATGTCGAACTAGCAAAGAAACGAATCGGTGGGCTTGTTTCCCCTGGTTGGTGGATGATTTATCGTTATCAGAATCCCGATAAAAAGAAACGTGTTAAGCTTGAACTTCTTGCAGTAGTTAAGAGAATGACGCTTGACGGTGGAGATGAACCTGAACCACCAACGGAATACGAAACACCAGTTGTTACAGTTACACCAATCACCGAGGAATGGAAGTGCAATACTTCATGTGAATTTACTGTTGCAATTGACCCCAAAAATTCAGTCGGTAAGCACATGAAAATGAGGTGGACTGATTTTGATCCCGATTCATTCGAACGTATCTCTCGATTCAAGGATGGTGAATGGGAAGATGTAACAGAGGTTATTCGTAAGACGGGCGGTGTGTGGCCAAACGAAATCCTTATTGAAGCAAAAGAACAAAAGTTTGAAATTCTTTTCCCATTCAAGGACGGACAGCCTTCACCAATTAAGTTTGCTGTGACAGTTGAAATTACTCATGGTTCTGATGTAGAATTTAATACTGCAACAGTTAAATTCGAAAAGGATGTTGTCAACGAAGTAACAAAATCTACTGTTACATGATCGACAGTAGATGACGCTATTGTAGCATAATTCATATAGTCATCAATAATAAGGAAAAATAAAGAATGGCTTTTCAAAAGAAAGAATGGAAATCTGGCGATACACTTTCTCATGTAGAACTTAATCGAATTGAGGAAGGAATTCTCGAAAATTCACAAATCGAAATTCCTGAAATTCCTGATATGAATAACGTTGTAAAGTATAAGGAATTTAGTGCTGGTGTTGATCCTGCCAAGCGTAAGACAATTCAACTTGAAAACTTTGATACAATTTCCGCAAAGTCCACAACAGGTACACCACACAATCTCATCATGCTTTCTAAGTGGGACAAGGTTGATGTTGGTGCAAGAGGCGTAACAATGAACCTTAACACAAAGGATCGTATTCAGGTTAACGATTCCGATTACGTGGCGCTTGATTCCGAAGTTAAGAAGGTTAAGGAACAAGTTGAACCAATTGCTGAGAAAGTTCAGGTTGTTGAAACCAAGGTTGGTGAAGTAGAAAGTAAGGCTACGGGACTTGGTGAACAGGCCGCAGAAATTAAGTCCAAGGCTGAAGCAGTAGAATCAACAGTTACGGAACTTGAACCAAAAGTTACTGAAGTTGAATCTAAGGTAACAGAGGTTGATAACAAAGTTATGCAGGTTCAGGAAAAAGTTACGGCAATCGAAACTAAAGTGGATGAGTATAAGGCTGATCCTCTCAAGATTGGTGACATTGTGTGGGGCGAAGGCCTAGTTGGTTATTTCCCAAATGATACAACTGGCGCAACATATGAAATTCCAAATTCTGAAGATGGACTAAAGCATATTGTGTGCGATGAAGTTCATATTTGGGATCAGTACTATACATTGGTTCTAGATCGTGTAATCGATGAGGAAACACAAGCCGAAAAGATGGTGGTCGGTAAGAAGTCTACTCATACACATCACGACGTTCGAGGTAAATTTGAATTGGCTTGTACATATAATAAAAATATTCAATTTACCTTAGATAAAATGGATGACGGTCGAGTTAAAATCAAGTGTTTTAATTTCTGGCGAAAGATTGGTTAATTTGATATAGGTTAAAAATATGGCATACGAAAAACAAGTATGGGAAAATGGTAAAGTAATTACGTCTGAAATGCTTAATCATATTGAAGATGGCATTTCAACAATTGATAACGTTGTTGCCACTGATACAGAAAAGGTTAAACTTATTGATCAAATTAAGTCTGATTTGGAAGCACTTAAAGCACGTGTTGATGCATTAGAATCTAAGCCTTAATCTATTAGGTAAAATAAAAGCACAGAGACAAAATCTCTGTGCTTTTTCTTTTTATAAAGTGTCACCGATACAATAATCACACTTAATAGCTTCATTAAATCGACCAATTGTATGTTGATTTAATCTGACATTAACAATGCCGTTATAATATTGATCTCTGTTTTCTGTCATTACTTTTCGTGTGATTTGTTCTTCAAGCTCGATATATTTTCCAACCGCTTTATTAACGGTTAACCATATGATCTCACGAATGAAGTTTTGTTTTCCGTACTTTTTCACATCCTCCTGAAGGTTCTCACTCGAACTTCAATAAGTTTTCCAGTCGGATTCCACTTCCTTTCGTTTCTTTTTATGATTCTCGACATATGTCCTACGACTAACCGCTGTTTTGAATCCAATATATCGTTTCTTTGTTATTTTATTTGTAATTAGATAAACGAATGTTTTGTGTTCCTCTGGAATTTTATCAATTGGCTTCCCATTCCACAACCATGGACTAGCATCATTTTCTTCAATTGATTTTTCGTATGGTTTGAATTCTGTTTTAAATTTTGGTACTAATTCGTTAAAATTCATTAATAACTTTCTCTTAGTTTGCTATCACTGTTCCGCTTCCTGACGCAATTTTATCACCACAACTCACAGGATCTCCGATTCGTGCCATTGGTTTTCCGTTGACAAATACATTAGGACTACCAGACGATACCGATCCACTATGAGGGGACTGTTTGGGTCTTGGGTGTGGCACAATTCCACTACCAACAAACGCACATGCCGCTCCCTCAACAAACACATTACTCGATCCTTGGTTAATTGCAGTTGGTGGTGCGGAACAAGCACCAGCCGTCATCGACCCAATTAGTGCTACATTAGGCATAGTTCTATGATATAGTTAGTTCTTACTACTTACATGAGTAAATTCAGAATATGTTGTATTTGGAATTGCTGTAATATTAAGCAATGTTGGATCAATCATAATGAACTGATTCTTTTTTGAAGAAACATCATTACTTAGTGGATTGATAGTAAACAACAATTCATTTTCTGCAAGCGCTGTTATCTTGATGTCATCAATATTAATTGTTCCATTTGGATAATCAATTGAACCACATCTACGAATAATTACTTTTTCGTTCGAACTATTTTTGTAATATAAACGTAAGGTGTTATTTTGTGGATCATCATCAATGTAACAAATCGTATTGGGCTTATCTGTACAATAAAATCCTGATGAAATAATTGATTCTGACGATGATATTGTTTGATAAATTGGATTATGAATTTCAAGCAAATATCTTGTTTGTAAGTTGAACATTGGTTCAAGTTTCTGAATCAACTTAATACGACTGTTATTATTAGTAACGCTCGGATCTGAATTATCAATTGCAGTAGACAATTTACTGAATCGTAATACTGTATCGAAATTTCCTAGATTTTCTTCATTATAATTTAAAATAGTTTCGTTAACTAATGACTCAATATCATCTTTGGTTAAGGTTGTTTTGTTACTATCATAATATACAGTTGAGTACATCTGAATTTTCAGATATGATGGATCAACCAATTGAACTGTTGATGTGAGTCCTTTTTTAGGTGTTAGAATGTTACGAATGATGTCTGTTTTTGTTACCTCGGTTAGTTTATCGCCAGACTGAGGAATGATTGACACAAACACCTTACCATATTCAGGCGGATTGTTGTCCTGTCCGCCCCACGCCTTAACACCACGAATATTTGGGTATTCTTTTTTGATTAACGTTTCATAGTCTTCTGCCGTCACGCAACGATTCTGCGCCGCGTAACTTCTCGGGGAATTAAGACGAATTGACTCGGAAGATTCCATTTCTGCTCCACCTGTTGCACGTTGAGCAGTTGTGACGGTACATGTTGAACCTGAAGGTAGTGAGCCGTTAAATTCAAACACCGATGCCCCATTAGGTTCATTCGTATGACACACCAAATAGGTTATTTCAATCACATTACCAGCAGTCAACGCCTTACCCAACATTCCTGTACCGAACTGAATTTGATATGTTTTATCAGTGTTTAGTTTTAGAAAATAAACTTTACTCAGGTTGTCAATATTAAGAATATTTTCTGCTCGTGTATAGATTTCTTCCTCAGTTGAGTCCTCATTTTCACGAACTGATACAGTAATTGTTGAAGTGTCCACATTTTGGTTATTCAATTTAAATGTTTCGTAATATGAACCGTTATATGTCTGAGTAAGTGTCAGATAATATCCTTCCTTAATCTCAACATCATAAAAGTTATATACTGATCCATTACGTTTTGCTGTAATGTCTGAGGTGTTGTAAAAGGTATAGTTCTTACCATTGATCTTTGTGATAAATGGGGAATATGCCATCAAGGTCAACACATCAGGCGCGTTTGTGCTGTCATTAACAACAGTCAAATTAACCTTTGCTGTGGCGCCCGATGCACTTCGCGGAACATATCCAATTGTGTTTGCATGACTAATAACGCTTGAGAATTTTGATGCTGAATCAAGAAAACTTTCATTTAGTGCAAAATTATCATATAAAGCATTATAATGTGTGTTATATGCTAAAAGATTAAGTAATACCTGTAAGCCAGATCCTGTGAAATCGTAATCTGAAAATTCACTTTGATAGGTTAGGTAATTGATGAAATCTTGCTTAATTTGATCAAAATCAAGCGATGATGTTTTAAAATTTGTACTATCCATTTTTGTTTATCGTGCTCTATATACTGTGATATCTACAGTTTGCGGCTTATTTGTGTTAACTATGGTATAATGAATAGTGATGAGAATGGCGTTTTTGTTTGTTTCATTTTGAACAATGACACTATTCATTTTTACTCTTGGTTCAAAGTTTTCAATTACCGTTGCAATTACTCGCTCAAGCGATATTCGTGTTAGATCGGTAAAGTTCTCAAACAATAAGGACATAACTTGCGAACCAACTTCAGGATGAAACGGAACACTGCAAAATTCCATTTGAACCAAATTCTTAATTGATTGTTTTATTGCATTAGAATCTACTTTTTTTGCAACATCATCGGTCAATGGATTTCTAGCAAAAGATAAATCTAGATCGGTATATTTCCGAACATTCTGCTTTATCATCATAAAATAATTCTATCTTAAACTATACTTAATTAAAATGGAATACGTATTGTTGTTTTTATTTGGTTTGTTTGTTGTATTGGCTATTACTTGTGTAAAATTGGTCAATATACCAAATAATAAAACTACTGAATTTGAGGAACTTAAGTCGTTTCTTCATACATTGAATAATAATATTCATACAAAATCAGACGCAATGCAATTTTATTCAACAATTTGCGAAATGTCTGAAGGTGTGGTTAAATTAAATTTAACCAGAGAAGAATTTGAAAAATTGTCAGTTGAATCAATTAAAAAGCTGAATTCTGATGCAATTGAAAATTTAAATTTTTAATTTTAATATATAATGTATTAAGTATAAATTTTTAATTAGGATTCAATAATGACTCCTCTACCTAGCATTATCACGCTTCGTAGTTCTAATGTTAAGGGGAAAGCTCCAGTTGCCGATTCAATGAGATTTGGCGAAGTGATGCTTAACTATACAGACGGAAAATTGTTCTTCAAAACCAATAATTCTGAGGTGAAGTTTTTTTCCGCCGACTCTGCATTAGACGTGGCTACAGATGAATCTAATAATTCTTTTTTAGTACCATTTATTGCACCTAGTGATAAAACAGGTGAAAAAACTGATACTTTAAGGGTGTCGGAAAGTAATCCAACATATAATCCATCTACACAAACGTTTGAAGCGAAAAATTCTTCATTTGATAAATCGACCATTAACGACTTAACAATTGGTGCACGAATTAAATTACCTCCAATTATTGAAACTTCAACTGATATTTCAGATTCGGTTGAAATAACAGGTAGTGCAATTTCATACGATTTAATTAATATCTCACAAGGGACAGATATTAATATTGGTCCACAGGCTACATGGTCAATTGTTCCGAAATAAGGAGCAAACAAAATGATTTATTGTAGAGAAGATATGGCAAGATATGCACTTAGATCGTTAGGTGCACCGCTAATTAAGGTTAATGTAACAGACGAACAGATTAACGATCGTATTGATGAGGCACTTGACTTCTTTCATCAATATCATAATGAGGCGTCTGTGAGAATGTGGATGAAACATCGTGCGGACGCTTCGATTCTTCGGTGTGAACAGGAAGATACGGATGTGTTTCATGCAGGAGACAAAATTCAGGGGGCAATCTCAGGCGCAACTGCTGATGTGGTAAAATACACCGACGGAACAAAATCAGAACACGGAATCATACTCATTGTTCGTCCTAAAGGTGAATTTCAACATGGTGAACCTGTTACAGTAATTAATCGAAAGGATGACGAAGGACGAGAGATTCAACGCAACCTAATCCCTGAAGGAGAACATTTTCATCTTGGCGTATTTGATTCGCATGAGATTGAAGTACCTCAATGCGTATTAGGTGTTACTAGAATTTTGTCAACCAATACTGCAACATCATCACAAAATTTGTTTGATGTTCAGTATCAGATGAGACTCAATGATTTGTATGATATTACCTCAACTTCACTGATCTATTATCATCAAGCAATGGAACATCTTGAGTTACTGAATTTTGAACTTAATACTCCTCCATCTTTTGAGTTCAATCGTCATGAGGGCAAAATTCATGTACGAATTAAGAATGACTACGATGTGAGTCCTGGTGATTTTCTTGTATTTGAGGTCTTCCGTGCACTTGATCCATGTGAGGCGCCAAGATTGTGGAATGATCGATGGCTTAAACGATACATCATTGCTCTGATTAAACGACAGGAAGGTATCAACCTAAAAAAATATGGCGGTATTCAGTTGGCTGGTGGTGTTCAATTAAATGGTGATGCAATATATCAGGAAGCTCAACAGGAAATACAAGCATTAGAAGATGAATTAATGAATAATCTTCCTCCTTCTTGTTTCTTTATAGGTTAAGTATAATAAAAAGAATAAAATAAAATGGCAATTTTACAAATTAAAGGTCAAACGCAAGGTTCAGGTACAGTTACATTTACAATACCAACAACCGACGAACATTCTACAGTTACATTACCAGCAAAAACTGGTACAATTGCATTAACAAGTGATATTGTAGAAACAGATATTTCTAGTCTTGCAACAAAGTCTGAGTTAACAACAGGATTAGCAAAGAAAGCGGAAAAGGTACACACTCATACAGACGCTCAAATTACTGGTTTAAGTGATAAACTTTCTGCAAAATTAGATATAACAACATATACCAGTGATAAATCAACGTTTGCTCTTAAGACAACAGTTAATGCTGAATTGGCTAAAAAGGCTACAACAGAATGGGTTACCACACAGCTTGGAACAAAGCTAGATTCCTCTGATGCATTTACACAAACTGATGCTGATAAGTTGTATCTTGGTAAAAGTGCAAAAGCGGCCTCAGCAACTCTAGCAGATAAAGCAACCGTTCTTAATACCGCTCGTACCATTGCAATCGGTGGAGCAGTTACAGGTACAGCAACATCATTTAACGGTTCTAGTAATATCACGATTAATACTACCACAGTTAATGGTGCTACTGTTACAGGAACAGTACCAGCCGCTACAAAGGCTACACAGGATGCTAGTGGTAATGTGATTACTACCACATATGCAACAAAAACAGAAATGAATGCTAAAGCACCACTAGCCAATCCAACATTCACTGGAACGGTTACAATTAGTGATAGTGGTACATTTAAAGGAAATTTAACTGGTACTGCGGATACAGCAAAATCAGCTAGTGCAGTTGCATGGGCTAATGTAAGTGGTAAACCAAAACTAATTCCTACAAGCGGAAATGCTGGAACGATTTCTACTTCAGAGACAATTGCAAATCTTCAAACTGTTAGTGCAACTTCTCCACGTAGTATGAAAGCAACTTCAGGCGCAACGGTTACACTACAACAAGGCGGTGATGATGCATGGATTACAGTAGTTGCATGTGAAGGTGCAGTCACAGTTAATCTTGGTAATGGATGGTCATGGAGTGGGTCTATGCCAACATTAGGTAAGGGGCTTATCACCTGTGCATGGTACGGATCTTTTGGTATTGTTAACTTTATGAAATGGGGATCTTAATGATTTTAAGAACATATGTTTATAGAGGTATAACATATTATACAGAGCAGTCTGTAAGAGATGCTATTGCAAAATATGATCATATTTTATTTGGTACACAGCCAGATGAAGAAGATAAACGAGTAGAATTTTGGAAAACGTATAATGTAGAATATAATTATTATCCTGACGCAATTCCTGTTTCAGACATTGATAAATTTAATAAACTAAATGAATTAGAAACATTATATAATAATTTTGTAAATTCTACGCAAATTCATATTACATGTTCATCAAGTTTTAGGTTTAATGCGAATTATCAGGCATTATGTAACATTGATATTGCAATCGCATTAAATGAAACACATTATAGAGATTATGATAATATCGAACGAATATTAACTATAGATGAATTAAAAAATTTACAAATTGAAATAAAAAAATATTTGTATAATGTATTAGTTCAAAAATGGAAATATTTGGATTTTATTAATAATGTTAGAAGTAGAATTGAACTTGAAAATTTGAATATAAAATTTATATAAGGAAAGAATTTAATAAAATGGCTTTAGTACCTAATTATCGTTATAAGGATGTTGATTATACATCCGAGTGGGCAGTTCGTAAAGCAATCGCTGAAATTGGTCGTGTTCTTTTTTCTGAAGAACCACGTGAAGGACGTAAGGAGTTTTGGGCTAAACTTGGAGTAGAATATTCTGAAATTGAATATGTTCCACCTGAGATCCCATTTGATGAAAACAAGCCTCGTAAACTACAGGAACTTGAACGCGCATTCCTTGTTTGGCGTCAAAAAGATGCAACACTTATTTCCTCACTTGGATTCCGAATTGACGCCGATGAACGTGCTATGATTGACGTAAATGGTCTTGTTACACTTGCTCAACCAGCTATGTTTATGGATGCACGAAATGAACCTCATCAATTAACAGTTGAACAGCTTAAAACCATTCAGAAAGAAATTATTGAGAGTGGTAACAAGGCGTATGAAGCAAAATGGAAGATTCGTACTCAGATTGAATCTGCAACAAACAACGAAGAACTCAATAAAATTGATGTTGTGTTTACAGAAGTTGATTTTTATGGTCAACCATTAGAAGAAGATAAAGTTGCATCACCTGAAAAGAAGGAGTAAAATAGAAAATGTGGGAAACACTCAAACATAATCTATTTCAACTTCTAGTAGGAATTGATCAATTATTAAATGTAATCATCTTTATGTTGATTGGTCATAAGGCATGGTGTGATGAGACGCTTTCTGCACATTGTTGGAGAATTCGTTTAACACACGGTCGAAAGTGGCCATCATGGATTGTGGATCATATCATCTTTTGGGAAAAGGATCATTGCAAAACCGCGTATGAAAGCGAAGTAAACGGAATGCATCTTCACCCGTCTGAGCGTAAATAAACTATAAAATTTCACTAGTTTTTAAACTAGTTATTATACTAGTTACAAAAAATCCCCTAGAAGTTTCATTTTCTTCTAGGGGATTTTCTTTTTGTGTAAAATAACAACAATTATTGATATAAAACAAATAAGTGTTAAATTGTTTATATTGCTGAAAATGAAAATTATTTAATAATTTTCATCTATGAACAAAACGATACATTGTGTAAGATGCTGAATAAGGAACTTCTTCTACAGAACTCAGGGCTAACACGTCTAGAGCTAATTGTTAAGATCGCACCACTTTATCCTGGCAATACAGGATCTAAAGTAATAGGCGTTTGTGATGCAACATCCCAAGAACCCATCTATTCACTGATAAACCCTCTTGATGGCTATGCTCTTGCTAAGTCAGAACGTGTATTGGTTGGCTCTCTTAGCACAAACACTTACACCTTGTTTGGGGATGTCACATTTGCTATACAAGGAACGATGTTTTATGATGATCTTGAAGTAGGATATTTCAAAAACGATAGGTTCTATTTTTATTCTACCGCTCCTTTCATTGGCAAGGCATGGGAAAGTTTACTAGGTAAAACATTTATTATACTATCTTAGCTAAAAATTTACTCGCTCCATGATTTGGTGTGTACTGGTTTAATACAGCTTAATATCGAGATATAGCGGTGCTCCAACGTCAAGTAAGCCTGACAAATCAAAAGGATCACCAGCTATATATAAATCCCCATGGTCAGTTTGGTATTGTGTGCCATTTATGAACACACTGGGACTTCCAGGGGCGCCTTCCCCTATATAATCTAACGTGATATATGTAGTATTATTTTCTTTATTGTAGTAAAAGTTACTAAAAGCCTTCCAGCGGTTATCAGAGCTAGTATTAGCCTCTACATCATCGTACAAAACTTGTCCAAAACGACCTTCACTATATCCCCACTTGTAAGGGATATCTTCCAAACTATATACTAGAGTGTAATCGCGTTTAGATGCTAATAAAAGCTCCTTATTAAGCATAAGGCGCCCTCCTGTAAGACACTAGAAGACTACCGTTACATCTCTGAATGCTGTGAATGTTAAGTATGTCGAGGAAGTCGTAACTACTGTGATATCCTGTGGTGGGGTAGCTGTGTAGTCCCCGCTGTAGCTGTCTGTACGGATAGAAACATTGGTGTTTGGTTTGCAAGTAAGCGTTTCGACTACGTCCATGCGCTTGTCGAAAACACCCCCAGTCTTTACAGTTCCATCTGGAGAAGTCCAGGTGTAGTCCGTCCAGCTGTTGAGTTCTCCGAAGAACTTTAGGGTGACGTGAACTGGGGGTAACTCTGTCTGTATCATTAACAGTTCCTTGTTCAGCATTTTGCGCCTCCCAAGGAACTTTTCCTTCTACATAGTACCCTCTTCTTAGATTGGTTCGAGCGTCTTTGGATCCAAGTACCCATCGGGGGGGGTCGAAAGTTACTTCTATAGTTTTTCCGAGAGAGCCTATAAAGTTTAAAACATCGTAGTCACTATCGTAGACATACTCTATAAAATCAAGATTAGGAGCTTTTTCTAAAGTAACGCTTCCTGATTCCGTGCTCATGGTTATCTGCGTTACAGAGTCACTAGAAGGGACACATACACTATAGCTATATTTAGTCGATCCAAAATGTTGGTAGAACTTAATAATACCTATTCTGTAGAAACTAGATTCCGTATCCCCCCATTTAGGGATACCTGAAACACTTCCGTAAATTTTTTTTCCTGATTTAAAAAAACCATAATACACCCCAATACTTTGTTGGATCCAATTTCCGACAGTAAGATAAACCTTATTGATTTGAGGTTTACCCATAAGCAACTCTTTATTCAACATTAATATAGATTTTCGTCATTATTTTCAACTGCAAATTACTTTAAGTAATTTGCATCTACGCTTAATCTCAATCTAGGGAAAATATTGTAAATTTTATGTTTGTTGATTTATGTCAAACAATTATACAAATAATTCCCACAGCATTCCTTAATTGGTGTATTATATCAGTGTTAGATAACGAAACGTCTTAGGAGATTAAGAATGACGATTGCTAGTGATTATGTCGAACTGATTGAACAGCTTCCGAATGAAGCTAATGTTCCTGACATGATTGATGATGCCATTTGGGAAGAAACCGTTATAAAGATCAACGAAGATGCCACGATGATTGTGGTTAATACAAGTACCTTTGGAACTCTTAAGTTTGAACCTCCGCGTTTCTATACTTTTTCCGACGGCTCAAAAATGGTAATTGAAAATTACTATCAGGATCAGCATAAAGCACGAGCATATATTCTTTGATATAGATCAATAATATGTGAAATAATTTATTATTAAATTCAAGATCGGAGCATGCGGATAATTGACTCACTTAAACCTTGCATAATCCTTTTCAATGTGATATTATATTGTCGTTCGAAAATCGAATCTCTCATATAACAAATCAAACAGGAAATAAATGTCCGAATTGAAGAATGTTTCTCAACGCAATGTTATGGTGTGTAATCTTGACGGGCGAATTGTTGAACGACCTGATGTAATGATTTTTCAGGTTGAATTTCCTCGAAATCTTACGAATGACTGGATCAAGACAATCAAGCGTCATACACTACAATATGTGGAACGTCAATGCAATGTATCATTGATTCAGTATGCGGAAAGTGACGAGTGGGAACATAAGGAAGAGAATAAGCTATACATTGGTGATTGTTTTAGCGGTATGTTCACGGTATTTGCGATTGATCAAAACATTGAAGAATTCGATGATGAATAAAGCAAACAATTTAATAAATAAACATTAAGCAATATCACAGTAAGAATTAAAGTATCTTACTGTGATATTTTGTTATAGATTAAGATATTAATGCCAACATTAGGAGCTGGATCAAATAACACGTAATCCATCCATAAACACATATGTTTGATTTTTTAGAATCAAAATGTAGTTTGGACAAATCATCTACACCATAACTTATATGAGACCATGCAGGAATTCTTGATAACTTACCATAAATGTTATGTCTCCATCCAAACCATGTATCTCGATCTGATTCAAGAATAAGCCGAAACCCGTTTTTTGAAAGTTCTGTTGGAAATTCTCTAGTGGTATATGAAAGAAGCTCCTTGGGAGGCTCAAGATGCTGAACAAGGAACTTCTTCTACGTAGCACTCTCTTCCTAGATCGGTTTGAGAGTCTCTGTATCTAAGTACCCGTCGGGCTGTGGGTCGAAGGTTACAACTACGTTCGTACCCTCTAGAGAGAATAAATCATAAATGTCGCCTCTAACATAGGCGGCAGGATCACTTCCGTCAAACATAAAGAGATTACTCCTGTCGTTTATAGTTACAGTCACAGCAAAACGTTGAGGGGCTCTACTCTTAGTAAGGACGGCTATAGAAGTAGTATTGTCTCCATAGACAGATAAAACCTCATCTCTAGAATTTAGATTTAAGAAAAAATAAAAATGCAAAAAGGACAGAAAATAAAAAATCTGTCCTTTTTTTTCTTATGCCTTTTCTGCTTGGCTTTCGTCAACTGATTTAATATATGAATCTTTCAGTAGTTCAATTGTGCAGAAGTGGTGCTGTTTGTTTATGCTGTGGCTAATGCTTGATATCAAATATTTTCCGCTTGTCAATGAGTCGATTCCATTATCAGTTTCTGTTATTTGAGTGTTTTTTGGTACATTAACCTGAACCACCTGACCAACTGTATAATCAGTTCGCCCATGCACCCGAATAATCAATTTTGTGGTATCATACAATCGACTGATTATTGTGTCACGATTAACCTTAGTTTTATAATTTGAGCAGTCTCCGAACCCCTCAAATGCATTATAATATTGTGGAATATACTTTAGGTATGAGTCCATTGTTGATGGAGTTTTCTTTGCAATTGGATCAAATTCATTCAGGTGATAATCCTGTTCAAATTCACGAATGTTTGATGAATGAAAATATCTTTGTGTAGTTGGATCAAAAGAGATTGTTTCTCCATCATAATAACCATTCTTGATTCGTGTAAAGTAATCAAATCCAGTATGAAACTCAATATTCAGAATCGTTTGATAGTCCTTATGGATGTCTCGATATGTGTTAATTCCTGTATCCAACGGTCTACTATAATTTGAGATTGTGAATTTTTGATACGGTGCATTTTGAACCAACTGACCAAGAGAACGTAGCTTGAATCCATTTCGATCTTCATAAAACAGTAAGTCAGGATCACCCCTTTCACTTGTTGAATGCTCCAATGTGTACTTGATTGCACGTTTAGGAGTCCACCAATTAGAGATAAATACGACTGAATTTGGACTAGGTTCAAGCGATATTAGTTTATTTGTGTCAATTTCATCAAGAATTTGTGATATAATTGAGTCAGGTGTTCCCTTAAACGTTTTACTGATTCTTCGGTTAATATCAACAATTGCTTCTTTTGAAATAAATGAAAGCACATATCCATCAACACGATCATTTATTCGCTTTTTTTCACTGCATGAATAGATGAAATATTCTCCCCTGATTTTATATTCATCGGGTAAACTGGGCGTGTTAATGTCAAGCCTAACAAATTCATCACCCACCAAAGGAAAAAATGTCTTAAGACTAACGGCGTCCTTGATAATTAGTTTGCCACTTATGAAATACCCAAACAAGTCCTCATATAATTCAATTCCTTCAACTTGTGGTAAAATATTCTGAATTAGTCCATTACCACTTAAGATACTGATCTCAGACAGTTCAACATCACCAGCAAATCCAATTTTACTTTTCATGCCACAATATCCTTAATTGCTTCAACTACTGAGTTTGCCATGTTTTTACTAATCAACTTAATTTCACGTTTTGATTCGTTGATTCGTTCTTCATACTCATAATTTGTAACAGGAATTACGGTCAATTCGTCTTCTTCATTAGGCTTACACACAATGTTTCCATTAGTATCTTCATAATGATGTCCGTTATGTTCATGAAAAACATAAAATTTAGTTTGTTTTCATGTACTCGATGCTTCTTCCGAAATAATGTATTATTTCGTTTTTCGTGTCCACTTTTGAATCATATTGGATTCTACTCATGTTTGTATAACACTCCACATCATTCTAAGGTGTTAACGACACCTCAATTACTTTAACTCTTCAATATGTGAATTAAAGAAATGTTTTTATTGTTCTTGGTTATCGAACAAATTTATTTATATATGAAAACTAAATTTTATATTTGGTACGTAACACCATCACGGAATCTATTACGATTCACCCAGTAATTTCTTACTGGCGCAGACTATATCTTCACCCATTTGATGGGTGGCAATCACTGTCCCTACGATTTCAGGGCTTCGGAATCCATTAAAATAATCATGAATTCCTCATCTTAGTCGTTGAAGGTTACTCTGTTCGAGTCTTCCCTGCTGATTATCCATTTTCTTGAATAACTAAAAGTTATCTTGTATGACTTAGGATTTAACCTTATCACATCTCATTAATTTTTTCTACTTTCGTTACCTTCACACTTAGACTTATTTCATTCTTATGTTGTAGTTTAATGAGCTTTAGGACTTTCCAGCAATTCAATTGCTATTTTTTCATACCAATTACTTGATACGGGAACTAGTCAATTAATTCCGTTTGGATTAACATAGTGTTCTTTCATATACTGATCTAATTCCACCTGACTCATTGGAAAGTCATTACGCCAATCAAACGTTTCATTGGCTAGTATTACCAAATAATGTAGTTTTGGATCACCATATTGCTTAAACGCTACAATATCAGGTGTATCACCATCAACTAATGTATAAGTTTCAAACAGTGTGATTTGATCAAGTATGTCCTTACGTACTCGAACATTGGTAGATATATCACGAATTGATTTGTATATTGTTTTCCCATCAATAGTAAATGGATAGAAGATTTCTTTATATTGATTAAACATACGATTAATAACCTGCCGCAATATCTTTCTTGGTGAGAATTGCGAGTTCCTTAAAGTTGAGTGTCATGCGAATCATGGTTGGCATTCCATTTGGAAATACACTATAATTACCATTAGGTGAGTAATCAATTGTAACGGAATTAAGAACAGAAGTAGCATGACGAGGCATTAGTTTATTTGGTCGTCCATCAAAATAATGTACAATATCAAATTCCGATGGATAGATGAATAGAAAGTCACCATCTTTCATATCAGGATGAGCGTGATATTTGAACTGATTAATGATTGCCATTACATTTTTTGCTTCCTGTTCACTTCTAGGAGAAAATGTGTAAGTAAAATTGAAATCTCGAAAATTGACTTCCTTGAACAATTGCTCCTTTCGTGGATTATATGTTTTGCCCATTGCTTTTGATAACACATCACCATACATCGGCGCCTTACTCATTAGTGCAAGTCCAATATCAGAATTTTTCTTAATCACTTCATCCATTGTATTCATGAATCCATCAACATTTTCTGAATTCAATGTATTTCCGATGTTTCCTCCAATTTCCATCAGATTGCCCAATAGAAAATTATCCGTTTCCGACCAACTTAAGCTATAATTGGTGCTGACATTAGGAGTAGGCAAAACAATACATGCTTTTTGTTGTTTGTATTCAATTTTCGATTTACCAGTTGAATCTACCAATTGATCCGATACAAAGTCACTAGCTACTGAGGCGCCTACCGCAAATCCTACTCCTTTGCCTGCCATTCCAATTGCGTTACCACCAAGCAGTCCTCCAAATGTATTACCAGCCTTATTACCAAGTGCACCCATAGCTGTGCCCATACCTAATGCCGCACCACCTGTAAGTACGGCTTGTCCGCCTTGTTTTGATGCTAACTTCTTTATTGCTGATCCTTTGGCGTTGGTGTATTTTTTCTCTGTTGTACCAATTGATCCACCGCTTTGTAACACTGAATCATGATGAACTGAGATAAAGAACACAGTATAGCTATTTCCATATTCTTCACGATTATTCACCAAATCGTTAGGATATACCAGATTTACAACTCCGTTTCCCTCAAATTCTGATGCGTCTGTGTTAAGTGTTGTCGGTGCCTCAATGTCATTATTAAAAATAGGCATGATTTTCCTGTAAATATTTTTGTTAAACATTACTATTTTAGTTATAATAATTTAATAATAAAATGGCACGAAAATATAAACAAGGATTGTATAAACCAAAACATCCTGAAAAATATCGTGGTGATCCGACAAAAATAATGATGCGTAGTAGTTGGGAAACGAAATTCTCAATGTGGGTTGATAATAATCCTGCAGTGATTGAGTGGGGAAGTGAAACAATTATTATTCCATATGTTTCACCAATTGATAATCGTGGACATCGTTATTACGTAGATTTTTGGATCAAAGTACAGAATTCAAAAAAACAAATTGAAACGTATATTGTAGAGATTAAGCCGAAAGCACAATGCTATCCGCCTGATTATTCTCATCGCAAAAGATTACCAAAAGCACAGGTTATTATGGAAGAGCAATGTACCTATGCAGTTAATCAGGCTAAGTGGAAAGCCGCAAGGCAATATGCAAAACAACGCGGCTGGAAGTTTATTGTATTAACGGAGGATGAATTGAATGTCTAATGAAAAAAAGAAACCAAGTTCGTTTGATAAATTTCGTTTTCCGTGGTCAAAGGGAACAATCAAACAATTAACCCGTCAATCAATGTCATGGTTCAATAGTGAAGTGAATCGTCTGAGAAGAATTCCATTCAACAAACGTCACTTCATTATGTCAGATTCAGACGCTATTGTCAAACGTTTATATATTGGTAAAATGTACATGTTTCAGTATTCTCCAAAACATATGGAAACATTACCAATATGGGATGAATATCCATTAGTTTTACCGTTTGCAAGCACTCTAACTGGGTTTATCGGAATCAATTTTCACTATTTGCCTCATAAAGCGCGTGCATGGTTACTTGAACGTTTAATGCAATCGTCTGGCGAAGATGACAAAAAACGAATGAGAGTATCGTGGGAAATATTAAGTCATATATCTAAAGTTGATATTGTTGGATCAATGGCAACTCACCAATATTTGTTAGATTACATCGTAAGTCCAATCAGAGAAGTAAAGAAAGAAGATTATGCCACAGCTATTATGTTACCGCTTCAGAAGTGGCACGGTGAAAATAAGAATATGATGAAAGGAATGTAATGGCATCAATTTTAACTAATATTACCAATATATTATTTGGTCAACCTAAATCAGATTATGACAAAACCACTTCGGCATATCAGGCATTTCAGAAAGGTATTCACAAATCGAATCATTATCGATTGTTTATACAGCCGCCTAAGAAAGTAATTGAACGATTATCAAAAAAGTATGGTTATTCACCTAATGAAATTGTGAATACACTTGATAATTTATGCATCAATTTTAACTTGCCTAATGGCACCTTGTCAACCACAGGAGTTCGTACAATGGGTGAAGTGCGTGAGATGCCATATGATAAGATTTACGATCAGGCATCATTCACATTTTATCTTGATGCTAATGGAATGTCATATAAGATTTTCCGTGAATGGATGAACACTGTATACGATCCAAGCACAAAAATCTACGGATATTATTCTGATTATGTTTCAAATATTGGAATTGTATTGTATGAGCATGGTTATTCTAATGGTACTGTAGTTGGACAGGGAGTAATGTCAACCGAATTACGTGAAGCATATCCAACCACAATTAGTCCAATTACTTTGACTGGACTTAGTGGAAATACACCAACACAATTTGACGTTACATTTAGAATTAAAGAAGTGCGCGATAATCCTGAATATGCTAATGACGCTGGATTTATAGAAGCAGAGGTCAGATAAAATGTACGTAACCAAAACAAATCAAAGTTTAAACAAAATATTTGATACCGATCCCGACTTAGTGAATGATGATGATGACGTTGTAACAGATTTAATTCCAATTAATGATAATACACAAAATGATCAAGGTCAACTAATGTCCAATTCAATTGAAAATGAAAATATTAAAAGAACAATTGAGGAGGATTTTGATGACGCAAGAAACAACATTAAGGGACTAATTGAAAAGGGAAACGACTTGCTTGATATGGCACTTGCACTATCAGAAACCGAAGACCCAAAGGCGATTGATTCCGCAACAAAACTAATTGGACAACTTAGCAGTCTTAATAGTAAATTGCTTGATCTCACTTCAAGAAAACAAGAAGTACTGATGAAAGCACGAGTTGAACGAAAGGAAGAAAAACAAGAGACTGAATCAACAGCCAATACTCCTCAACAAATTACAAACAATAACGCCATATTTGTTGGGTCAAGTCAGGACTTAATGAAACTTATATTAGAAACGAGAAAGAACAATGAAACAACTACCTAAAGCAAACTATCCAATTTATACAATTGAAATTCCTAGCACAAAGGAAAAGAAACATTTTCGTCCTTTTTTGGTAAAAGAGAATAAGGTTCTCATGATTGCTCAGTCATCAGAAGATGAAATTATCATGATCGACAGCCTTAAGAGTGTGATTCAGTCGACCTGTATGGATGAAATTGATGTTGATGAATTGGCTGTGTTTGATCTTGAGTACATTCTTGTCAAGTTACGTTCTATTTCAATTGGTACAGGTGTTGTATTACGAATGAGATGTGACGCAGAAACAGGGCACGAGGAAGAACGTTCGCGATATACCACAGTTAATCTCAATCTTGATAATATTGAAGTAGAAGGAATCGAACAATTTAAGCGAGATGTTAAACTATCAGACGACTTAGTGCTTAAGATGAAAATTCCAAATTTTGAATTCATTAAGTCAGTGGCAGAACACAATGAATCTGATTATGAAAGTAACATTGCTTTACTTGCAAAATCAATTGACAAAATTATTACTTCTGATGAGGTCATTGATGTTGAAACCGACACCACAATAGAAGATATGATTGAGTGGGTTCAGGAATTAACTGAGGAGCAATACGACAAAATCATTCAGTATTTTCAGTCTATTCCAAAATGCCGAATTAAGGTAGAATGGAACTGTGAAAACTGTGGAAAACATAATTCACAGTATATCACAGGAATCATTGGTTTTTTCTAATATGCCTCTCTGACGACACAATTCAAAATTTTTATTCAACAAATTTTGACATGATGGTGTTTTATTCAATGAGCTTACAGGACATTGAGAATATGTTCCCATTCGAACGAAGTATCTACGAAAGCCTCAAGAAAAAACATTGTCAAGAAAGAAAACAACAGCAACAATATTAGGACGTGTTATAATATATGGAAACAGATAAGTCCATTCAAGAAAGAGAGGCGGCTGAGAGACGAAAAGAACAACGATTTATCGCAACCTTAAACATTGTATTAAATCGATTCAAACGGGCAAAGGATAACATTCTTGATACACCCGAATTTAAAAAACAGAAGAATGAGGAAGACAAAACTGCATTTGATATATTATTCAGTAAGAAAGGATGGTATGATCCCGATAATATGAAGAAAAGTATTGGATACAATACCACCCGTGAAATTCTTAAATTTGTTTCAGGCGGAAAACTATTCAGGAACACAGAAAAAGAAACAATCAAAGATACTGATAATAAACCAAAAGAAAAGACAGTTGGTTCGTCCGTAGCTCAGGAAACAATTAATGAAAACGCATCTGTGCTTGAAAAACAGGGCGCCGTATTCACACAGATTGCGGCAAATACGCTTCAAACAAACGTTATTCTAAATGACCTAAAGAAGTTATCAAACGAGCAAAAAGAGTTAACCACGAACTCAAATAGTAGTTTGTTATCATCAATTGAAGGAATTGGTGGAACAATAGCAGGAGCAATTGGACTTAAAATAGCAACTTCATTTAAGTCAATCACAGATGCAATTGATAAACTAACAGAAAAACTTAAGTCGCCTTTTGGATTAGGCAAAACAAAAACACCTGAAGTTGATTCTAAAAAAACTACTGTAGATACAAACCCAAATAAAAAAGTTATTGTAGATAAGCCTAGCATAATTGATCGTGCTAAATCTACAATATCAGAAAAAGCAAACACATTAAAGCAAACCGCATCAGAAGCATTTGATACATTAAAATCAAAAGCAGACGATGCTAAAACAGCAATTAGTAAAACAGCTTCAGGTACCAATGAGAAGTTACATTCAATTGCAAAAGATGGCGCCGATTTCCTTAAGAAAGAAGGTGGTGAACTACTGAGTAAGGGAAAGGCAGTTGCAAAGAAAATTCCATTAGTAGGTGCTGGTGTTACTGCGGTTGTTGAAGGCACTGAAGCAATGGAAAATATGTCAAACGTAGATGCGCTTGTTAGTGCTAATCTGTTAACGGAGAAAGAAGCAGAAAACTACAAAGAATATCTCCTAAAGAAACAAGCTATTCGAGGTTCAGGCGGCATTGTTGGTGGCATTGTTGGTGGGGTGGCAGGTGCAGGCGTTGCTTCAGTTGCCACAGGTGTTGCAGGTAGTGTTGCAGGGGAAGCCGCAGGTGAGTATTTGGCAGACGCAATCTATGGCGATGACATCAAGTACTATGAAGAATTGGTAGAGAAACGTAGAACGCAAGCAAAGCAACTCAACTCAAACGATGAACAAGCGGCATCAGAAGCATTTGATAAATTATATGAACAGCAAAAGAAAATTGATGAACTTAAGACCTTACATGAAGATCGATTAAACAAATATATCAACACATATACAGATCAACATGGATTTGCTCCATCAGACATTGATATTAAAAAGTGGAAACGTTCATCAGATAATCAAGGAATGACGGATTATCGCAATTATAGCAGAAACTTATCACGTGCAGAAATGCAATTAAGACTAATTGAACAGGAAACTGGTTACAAATTGGCTGACGATAAAACTAAGGGAGTGATTAAGGGAAAAATTGTGGCGCCTGGTAAAGTTGGATTTGATGAAAATACTTCTCCCATTTTGCCTTCTCCACAAGTAGATAATGCAATTATTCCTGTACAAAAAGCCAATAATGAACAAGCTCATAAAGAAGAGCTTGAGTATCATTATAGAAAAAATAAAGAAAAGTCACAAAACAATGTGGCAGTTCAAAATAACAACACGGTTAATAATACAACTGTTCAAAATGCTCCAATGATTACACGAAATAATGATCCTTCATTTAGACGTAATTATAACATTGGTGACTTTTCAGACTACTAATCAGATAGCCATTACTAGAAAACAATAGTAATGGCTATTTTTATAATAGATAATACGATTAAACAAAGATATAGATTATATGTTATATTTTGGAATTGTTGAGGATCGTGATGATCCACTTAAACTTGGTAGATGTCGTGTACGTGTAGCTGGATTGCACACACATGATACTAGCATTTTACCAACTACAGATTTACCATGGGCAATGATTGTTCAGCCGATTACAGGATCAATTAACACAGCAGGACTAGCCCCAATTGAAGGGACACAAGTAATTGTGTCATTCATGGACTCAGACTGTCAAATTCCTGTAGTGTTTGGTGTTGTACCAAGCATACCACAAACCAAATTAGTATACATCAATGAACAAGACGGCGGAGCAATTTTAAAAGATTGTCTAACACCGCAAGGTCGACAGATTCCAACAAATTTTGTTGATGCGACAGGACTAACATCATCAACTGTTACAACACCAAATCAGGACAATACAACACTTAATAACACAATCACACAGGGCATTAGTAACGCAGATCAAAGTAAGTCCGCAGTAGTTGAATCGTTAGCACAAAACTCACAAATTGACTCTGAGACAGTTACGACTGCATATGATCAAATCAGTAATAGCTTAGGTAATTCAATTAAGTCGTCAAAGGACAATCTTCAGACATTGTTAAATGAAATTGGTGATCGTGCAAAGGCAGAACAAGGATTCATCAAGGACTTGGTTAAACAATCCGAGAGCATTATTCCCTCAGAACTATACAATGGAAAAATATCCATGAGTGAATTGGTCAATAATACGGTGGATAAATTTAAGGGAGTTGTTGATATAAACGGAATATTACCCAAAGACCTAAGTAAGAATCTATCTTCACTCAATATTAACAATGCGGACGAATTTGTAATGAAGTTTGGGGGCGAAACATTATCGACTCTAAAAGGATCAATTCAGTCGTCTTATCAACAATCGGTTGAATATGCTAGTAATATTGAAAAAGAAGTAGACAAGATTGTTGATTCTGTTACCGATAAAGTTGAAGATATATTCGGTGGCATATTTGGTTCCAATTCATCTAAGTTAAGTTTATCAAGTCCTCAGGATATTGTCAAGAAAATTGGTGATGGATTCAGTTCTTCTGTTGTATCATTACAAAACGTCGGTAACATTAATGCAATTGTAGAAAAAGGAAAAGAAAAACTTTCATCGATTGATTTCAAGGAAATTGGCGAAGGACTTACTCCTCCACTATTTGGTGAAATGGGTGGTGCCAATTTCGGTGGAGCAGAACCAGAAGAAAAAACACCACCAAAACAGGACGTAACAGAATATCCAAGTAACACAAATGGTCGTGAACTTAATCTAACCAAGCCTACATGGATTAACGATAACGGCAAAGTAAATTGGAATCAACTTAATAAAATTGTTTCAATGTGTGATGAGCTTGGATTACTAACCATCGAATCAAAAGCCGCATTTTTGGCAATTGGGATAACCAATCAAATCAATCTTCACAACACGGATGAAAGAGTAAACTTCTGTAGTGATGATGTTAATTGGTTACTTAAAACATTCCCCAATACATTTAAGGGAAATAAAAAATACGCAAAGGATTTCATTGGTGGAACATATAGTAAGAACATAAGCAAGTATGGTATTGGTTCATATGAGGACTTACTGAATTTCTTATATTCCCCTAGCAATGAAGGACGAACAGTTGGAAATACCGAACCTACTGATGGATACAAATTCCGTTACAGTGGTGGAATGATTCCAATTTGTGGACGTACGGAATATGTGAAATTCCGTTTCTTCCTTGATGATGATTCTTTGATGAATGGTTATTCTGCATTAACGGAAGACACAAAGATCAAAATTTCAATATTAAAATTCATGTACAAAATGAATCTAGTACCAGCATCTGCGCATCCTCAATATTATAAGCGTGCAAAATCAATGTTGGTAGATCAGGATGAAAACAGTAATATAGCAGATAAGTTATATTGTCATTTTTACGGCGCCAATATGCAATCAATCTACGGAACAACTCAACGTGGAGCACAAAACGTTATGTTGCCTCATAGTTATTATGGTAGTGTAACCCCAACGAAATAAATGTAACAAATATTATGTCAGGATTTGAAGATCAAGATGGAAAATATCCTCTACACAAATTTAGAGGAGAACCAACAGTACCACGAATTGCACGAGGAGATATTCGTGATACTATTATAACAGAAAAAGAACAAAATCGCATCATCGGTATTCCTATTGCAATGGATCGTGGTACATGGGATCAACCACATTGTGGTTATGGTGCGAAATATCCATATAACTCAGTTAAGGAAACCGAATCAGGTCATGTACAGGAATTCGATGATACACCAGGTTCCGAACGTATTCACACATATCATCGTAGTGGCACTTTTGAGGAAATAACCGCAACAGGAACAAAAACCACACGTATTGTGGGTGACAAATACACAATCGTAGACCGTAATGGATTCATCTACATTGAGGGGGAAGCTAATGTAACCACCCAAGGAAATATTAACATTTATTGTCAGTCTGATGCAAACATCGAAGTAGAAGGTTCCGCAAAAATGAAAATTGGCGGTAATATGGATGTTGGCGTGGCACAAGATTTTAATCTTACGACCAATGGAAATATTTCGATGTGGGCAAACGGAAACTTCAATCTACAAAGTAAGCTAAATGGAAATATTTGGGTAGGAAAAAATCTGTATCAGTCGGCTAATGAGGAAGTTCATATGCAAAGTGGTAATTCGATGTATATTGAATCATATGCCGATTATAACAGAATTATTCACAAAAACAAACATACCTTAACTGTTCAAAAAACATCCGAGGAATTTGGTGAAGAAGTTGTTCGAAAATACAATAGTAATCTAACAGAAACAATATATCAGAATAAACAAGTCAATGTCAAACAAGACGAACGATTATATGTGAATGGTAGTAGTATTGTTGAAGTAGATGGGAACTTAAATCAAATTGTCAAAGGCAGTGTAAAAGAACAAATTGATGGAAATTCTGATCGTGTAGTAAAAGCACAGAATAACATTAAGGTCGGATCTTATAACCTTAAGTCAGATCAAAGTATGTTGTTTGGATCAGGTGCCAATTTAAGCGTTAAGTCAGGCGCCAATTTACTTCTAGGCGCAAGTGGTATGCTGTCAGGTAAAACAGGTGGTAGCGTTGCATTTGACGGATCACAAGTTTATTTGAATTCGGGCGTATCGAGCAATGCAGAAACACCAAATACGGCGTCAAACACCGAACATGTTGATCCGTATGAACCTGAATTTGAAGAAACGGCAGAAAGTGTAAAAGCACTTGTCAACGGTATGATTCCTCCTCCATGTGGTAGTCCAAGTAGAATCAATTATACACCAATTTACATACCACAACCATTTGGTGAAGATGAATTCTTGTTTGAGTTACCTGAAGAAACACAAGGAACAACAGCTAAGAAAAGCCTATCTCAAATTCAGGCGTCTCAGGGAGTATCAAACACAACACAAACCGCCGAGACAAAATCTGCACCGTCATCTTCAGGTACAGCAGTTGAAACATCACGCAAGCAAGAAATTGAAAGCACAGATAATTTTAGTGCAAACTTTAAGCTATCCGAGCATTTTACGCTTGGTATGTTGTTTGATGGTGGATTCAATCGTAAGCACAAATTGGTTAATCAGTGCGGATTAACAAAATCTGAAATTGTGACAAATCTAAGCAGACTGTGTGAAAACGTGCTTGAGAAGTATATTCCTTATATGCCAGGTGGAATAGAGGGATATGGTAAACAGTGGAGAATTACCTCGGGTTATCGTATGGGCAGTGGACGATCGGATCATAACAAAGGACGTGCATGTGACATCCAATTAACCACACGCAACAAACGACAGCATTATGAGTTAATTCAGCAATTGGCTAAAGTTGTGGATTATGATCAATTACTCCTCGAATATCGTGGAGCATATTCAGTATGGATTCATACTGGATTCAGATACGGTGAAAACAGACGACAAGCATTCACTATGGTAAATGATCGTAAAGTAACAAACGGATTTACATTATACGGATAAAATAAAACGCGATAAGATTTTTGTATGTCTTATCGCGTTTTAATTATTTGTTAACCATACCAACCATCACTTGTACTTTTTATCATACTCTTCATCTTCTTCTTCACTAATGAAATCAAAGCATCGTTCACATAGTCCCGTAATTTTAACTTCCTTCATTCCCATATAAGAATACACATTGCCCTTAGTCTTCTTTTCTTCTTCAGTTGGAACATATGAATCATCTAGACAACTTGGTAGAAAATGAATTTCCTTCTTACACAGTTTACACTTCATAATATGGTTTCCTTGATTTCAACAGTTGTGTAATTTGTGTGGTCTCTGCCGCACTTCCTGAATTCTGTGGGGTAACCGTTGCCCCATCGGATCTATTTCGGTAGACATCCTAGTCGGGTAGCTCCCGACCTGCTAAGAGCCGTAGGACTTCCTCACTTCTCTTATAGTGAGAGGAGTACAATCAAACGGCGTATTTGGTCTCTCCTACAGGATCACAGGTTCATGATAAAGGAACGTACTCTCTTGATAATCTTTCATTTTTACAACAGGTAGTTTTCTACGAGATACCGAAGGCTCTTCCAACCGTTCAGATTAGCATACTTGCGGTAATCAGGATCTTGAATGCAAGCATGCTCCATAGGAGACATATGCCTGCCATCATAGAGGTGATCGTACAGCTTCATATCCTTCTCAAGGTCAGGCTTAGAACCATCATGATTATTATAGCTCACTCGGGCACATCGTGCGGCAGAGATCTTCATAAGCTGACGGTAGTTCTCCTTGCCAATCTCCTTAATGTCCTCATCAGTGATGTACGGAAGGGACACGATAGTATGCACCTTATCTGCACCCATACGAGCAAAGATATCAGGACGGTCCTTACGAGGAATGCTAACCTCAAGAACACCCACTTCCTTGTAACGGTAACGATCCATCTCATCATAGATGGCTCTTGCAAGCTGTCGGATTTCAGGCTGTGCATCAGGTGCAAGCCTAAGGTCAAAGAAGTTGTACCACTCAGTGGCAGTAATGATCACCTTAATGAACTGGAAGGGTTCAAGAATGCGGTTGACGTGTTGCTCATGGATACCCAAGCGTTCCATCATCTCAGCAGTCTTGCAGGCATTATCTGCGGCTTCCTTCCAAAGAACATGGAAGGTAGTAGCAGTAACTTCATCAGCCTCAGTCTTACCTACCATGCCCTTCTGATTCATGAAGACCTTAGGAGGCATCACAGGGTTCTCTCGCACCTGTTCAATCACACGCCTCACAGGAATAGCACGTGAGCTACTGGCATTACGCGAGAAGACATGATGAGTCATGAACTCACTGTGGATATATTGAGGATAGGTCAACTCGAAAGTCCACAGGTTTTCATAATGGACAAGACACTTAGCAGTACAAATATTCATTCTTCATCGTCCTCATAATTGGTGCGAGGTATGGGATTCGAACCCATAAGCCTTTAGGCGGCGCATTTTAAGTGCGATGCGGTTACCAATTTCGCCAACCTCGCTAATTAGTTTGGAGCGGACGACGAGTTTCGAACTCGCAATAATAGCTTGGAAGGCTATTGTGTTACCAATTACACCACATCCGCATATTTTGTATTATAACACCAATTTAAGGTGTTGTCAATAATTTATTTGGTGGAAGATATAGGATTCGAACCTATGAACCATTTCTGATCGACGGTTTTCAAGACTGTGGTATTACCATTCTGTCAACCTTCCTTTAACTTCAAATTATAACCTCTAAATGATCCACGTTTTAACGCTTTTGAAATCGCCATTGAGGTTACACCAAAATATACGTCCCGTTTCATTGTTAAAAACAAATCCGCGAGAATCTACCGAATATTTTTCGGGGAAAATGTACAGAGGAGTTTGCATAGTAAATATTTTTTTATACCTAAGATATTTTAACATAAACCAACTCAATAACTGAACTGTCTAGGGAGTCATGACTTGTAGGCGTTACATGGACGCCTCGTTGTCAAGTTTTTCGTCGGGCAGTTGTGAGATAAACAATGCTCGTCAATTAAAGCCATGTACTTCAACCCGCTATTGCAATTACTCACCAACGCAACTGTCCATAAACGCATGTTCAACGTTACGGATTTGACCTGCCATTAGACCCTTCGTAGCTAACGGACTCCATCATCTACATCCTTTGAAACTAGACAGTTCAGTTAAACTTAAATGTTTGGTAGGAGCGGTGGGAATCGAACCCACGTTCAGTCATTTGACTCTACCTTATCTAGATAGTGCTTTCTTTCTGATTTATCGGTTTATAAGACCGACTCCAAGACCAACATTAGCAACACTCCTAAAATCAATTAACTATATGCACATTATAGCACAGTTAAGAAAATTATTCAACTTCTTCAAACACCACAATTGTTTTAATTTTTGGTATTACTTCAAAACAATCTACGAAATTGTGTTCATCAGAAATAAACCTTACAGACTTACCTTTTTCATCTTCTGAATAATAGGCATGAAAGAATTTGTTTTCTTCAGTATCTTTGAATACCATTTCATCGCATTCATCATTATTAACTTTATATACAAGTTCTAATGAATAATTGTCGTCGTCATTATCTGTAAAAACTCCACCGTCAAAGCAAAGTTCTTCAAGAATTTCAACTGGGTATTTCTTCATCATAACACAATTCATTAATACACCAATTACGGTCACTCAGTTTTCAAGACTGTGGCATTACCATTCTGCCAACCCTCCAAAATACACACTTGTAATAGGAGAAAAAGAAAATAGTTGGTAAGGATTTGCACCTTACATGGTGCTATGCAACAGTTAGCATGTATCTATTCAGATAGCATAAGAGTTATGATTTTCTGTTGTTTATTGGCTGGATGGTATACGGCTACTTCCCATGCTTGTAATTACAACCACCTTATCGCCTCAGCCACACCTTTACTCCATCATGCGTCTACCTATTCCGCCACAACTATTTAATTTTGCTAGACGATATTTTTAAAAGCACATTTTCAAGACACCTTTCTATCGCAGAAGAACGTCAGTGATCCGATAGTACCACAATCATGGTATTCTTCAATCGTGGCGGGGTAGATGCGGGTTCGTCCAACCGTACCATCAAAGAAGGCAAGACCATCCTCGATTAGCGCGTTTACATCCATACCATCCTCAAACGCCTTAAAACAATCCTCCTGCTCTTCATCCGATGCAGGTACCTCAAGTTCGACCGTGAACGTATTGTCTTTGTTTGAGTAAATCCACATAATCATACGAACGGCGTCACGATGAACCCCCTCTAGGTCGGACTCAAAAAACTTAGGGTCAATCTGTCCATAATCCGCAAGAGCCTTGGCGGCTACATCAACATTGTCGAGTTTTGCGGAAATCGGTCGATAAACTTCATCTCTCTCCGCCTTAAAGTAAACCTCACCATCTCCAATAATATTCTTGGCGCGTTCAAGATAGTCAATCATTTCGGAAATCTTCATAGCGTTTCTCCCATTTTACAAACCCCTTAAAACGAACCTTACTGAAGAATCACAACCTTTTCGATATTGTCGCCGCAATAGTAGCGTACTTTTCCTTCTTCATTCTTTTCTTGATTAAACCAATTAAGGCGGCGTTCACGAACGTATTGATGTTCTTTGGAATCCGTCAAGTCCGTATTATGACAGGCATCGTATTCTTCATAGTCAATCATGCGTCCAATGTCTCGGTCTTTCACATCACACACAAGACCATACTTGAGTTCTTCTTCGTAACCGCCATCATCTTGGTGCATAACAATGAGATCACCATGTTCCGCCTTAATTTCTTCGAGTTCGCGAATAATATCAGAAATACGCAACATTTTAAATTCTCCGTTTCAAACTTTCTTGGGGTTATCTCCCTGACACACATATAATACCATAATTCCGAAAAGGAGCAAGAGAAAACACGCGAACTATTGATCCATGTCAAAGATCAGTAGAGGGCAACCTCCTTGACAGGCGTGTTTCTGTGTTCGGACTTAATGACTTCGAGTATCTTGATTGCGTCTTCGATCTTCATAAATGAGCGATACTCCTTTTAAAAACTCATTTTCGTTTGAAATATAATTCGGACTTTCGTTTTAGATAATGCTCATGACAATATCGACGGTGTTTTACGCATTCTTTATTGCATACATCTACACAACATATTTTCATGATTATTTTTTGATTGGTACGAGATGAGAGATTCGAACTCTCACGCCTCTCGGCATTGGATTTTGAGTCCAACATGTCTACCCGTTTCATCAATCTCGCTTATTGTTTGGTGGTGCTGTAAGAAGAACTCGAATCTTCAACCTATCGCTTACAAGGCGATTGCTCTACCAATTGAGCTATTACAGCAAATTTTGGCTCCAATACTTGGGATCGAACCAAGGACATACGGATTAACAGTCCGCCGTTCTACCTACTGAACTATATTGGAAAAATCTTTTTTGATGTAGTTATTATAACATGAATTTGATTTATTGTCAAATTCTCATCATCCTTAACACATCTTATTATACACAAAATCTGTTAAGGATGATGCATAACAATCAAATTAACATCGGATGGGTAGTCCCTTCCCTGCACAATTAACCGCTAGGATTAACGTACTAGGTTTTGATTGTTATGCTTTAAGGAAATTATTATAACACATTATTAACCGATTGGGCAGTTAATAACGGTTTTATTTAATCATATTTTAGATATCTTTCATGAGTTCATCAAAATTGATATCTTCTTCCCAAGGTGCAGTCTTTTGAGTATCTGTAGCTTGAGTCATTGGCGCCTGATTAACACCAAATTCGTTTGTCTTAGATTCAAAAGATGACGGTGTATAAGACTGCTGTGGTGCATGAGTCACGTTCGTACCAAGACCAAATACCTTATCACGTTGTGCCTTAAGTTCATCATAAGACTTAAAGTTTACTGGGTCAACAAACTCATTAAGAGAGTGCATTGCCTTTGCTACTTCCATGATCTTATTGTCATCACCAATCGGAGAAATTTGATCAAATTCAGAGCGATCATAATTCGGGAACTTGTCCTGTGTTGTGATTCGGAGCTTGAAATTGGCGCCGTTTACCCAGTCAAACACATTAACGGGAACATCACCAGGAAATTCACACTTACTCTTGTCGATGATCTTATCAAGAATCTTCTTCCCAAAACGATAAAGTCGAACTGTGCCGTTATTTTCAGGATGTGCAGGATCATTGATAACTAGCACGTTTGCAATATACTGCATTGACGGACGGAGATTACGCTTGCGAAGTTCTGCCTTTTCCATTTCAGAAGTAGCGTTATTCCACAGCTCAGCAATATATTCAGACATTGGATCAGGCTGTCCAATTGTACGAAGGCACTTGTTTACGTACCAACCATTCTGTCCCTTAAGGAAGAAATCATATACCTGAACCCAAGGAAGTTTGCCTGCCTCAAGTGAAGGAAGGAAACGAATCACCGCAGAACCGTTACCATTCTTATCACGTTCAGGTTTCCAAAAACGGGTATCCTCAAAAGACTTCTTCTCGTTTGCATGAGAAATCTGTTCAGTGGCACCAGAGGAAATAGCCTTGAGCTTGGAAATATCTAGATCAATCATTCTTTATTACTCTCTTATAAATTCTTTAAAGTTTTATTCTTTAATTAAATGTTCAAACTCTTCTTTAACTTTGACAAATCCTTTTGACTTATCAATTCTCAGTAGTAATGGTTCAAGAATTGATGCGGGAGGTGTTTTTCTTACCTCATCAGTCAGTGGAAAGAAATTATTTATGATTACTAATGTTTCAAAAGAAATCTTATTAGCTGTTAATAATTTTACCACACCCAGGTAATCTTTGCAAGTTAAATTGTGATTTTTGATGGTTTGTAGGTCGTTAATTAATACTTGTGTAAGAGCATCACGGCGCCTGATATAAAGATTATACGCTAGATTACCACTGTTGGAATCCCATATCATTTTGTCGTTGCCATACATGTTATTGGCGGCAAGATAAAGCACAAAATCACGAACCTCAAAGGTCTTAGCTAATCGCTCAAATGTGTAGTAGTCATTACGCTTAAGATACGTATCATATCTACACTTAATCTTTCCACGGTTCTCGAACACATTAAAATTATATTCGGAGAAGTGCTTTCCCATTGCTACCCACAACTTAAACGCCGTGAACCCTTCCATTTCTTACATTACCATACAAAATCGTTTAATGTTGCATTCGGCTTAAGTTTACCAATTAGCTTGAAGTCCTCGGCAAGTTGATCCCTGAGACTGTTAGAAATTAACTTCTTAAATTCCTCAGGCTCAACTCCATACTCATCCATAAAATTGATAAGCGTTTCAAGCACAGTTTGCTTATTTTTGAATGCAGTTTCCTCAATATACTGAGAAAACTCAATTGAATTTTTGAATAAATTACTACTGTTCATTAGATTTGGTGTAGACGATCAACTTCAGCCTTACGTGCATTCCATTCTTCATCAGAAACGGATTCAATTTTAATTTCAGCTTCATTGAGCGTGAAATTAGGGAATTGTTCTTTGGCCGCGTAATAAGCATCTACCTTATCTTCGAAATCAGATTCAACTTCAACAGGGATTACAAAGGTAAACTTAGCAAGATACTTAGTCGTCTTCTTCTGTTCAGACATAATTTAATATTCTCCAGTTAGAGATTACACATAAAGTATAACACAAAATTTAAATTGCGTCAACTTCTTTTAGAAAATTCTTTAGTTTAGTTGTATTAAATGGTGTTTGGAGTGTCTTACCATTCATAATAAGAATTGGTGACACATCGTTTGTTAATTCTGTCTTATATTCTACATTCAGCTCATCAAGCCTCTGAAGTGTCATATCACACATAAGACAGTTTTTACGAATTTTCACAATGAGAATTTTATCAGATTCTTTCATAATTGTCAAGTCCACGATTCCGCATCTTCCATCGCTTCACAATATTCATCAAAGGTAAAATCAAGCGGATCATCATCCGTTGTGTAATAAACCTTCTTGATTGTACCTGTTGCACGAATCATACTCATGCAAATAGGGCACGGCTTAGCGAGTGCAGGAGTACCATCCGCACGAAAACGATAAACCGTAATCGAATATGCCTTAGCACGATGTTGCGGAAGAAGTCGAATGATTGCCATTGCTTCTGCATGAAGGAACTCACGAAGAGGCATTTTGTTCTTCTTTGCGTACTTGAGTTGGATTGGGTGTGTTTTAACATAGGAGTTCCAACCAATTGAAAGAACTCGTCCACGTTTATCACAAATCTTAGCAAAAATGAACACCTTCTTATTGCCTCTGCCCTTTCCCTTAGGAGAAGTGACATAATCACACGACATACACATAATTAAAAATGAATATAGTTAAAAATCTGTGTTTGGTTTCTTACTGTATGAATTAAGTATAGCACAGATTTTTAACCGTGTCAAATAATTTTCAATTTTTCTTTTAAAAATCTACTAATTTTGATCTTCAAAATCGTTGGTATCAGCGGTTTGATCCTTGCGAAACGTAAGACCGAATGGTAGTAGTCCACAATCCATAAGATATTCAGGCGTGAGAACAGGATAGAGCTTCTGCAGATTCTGATCCTTAATCGCTAGAAGAATCTTAGCTTCCTTATGATTAATCTTCTCAAGCGTCTGAATGAAAATTTGTTCGCGGCGTATCTTGTTGATGTCACGCTTTGAGGTGAAATACTCAAGTCGTCCCTTACGTGCCACATACAGCAGACTCTCTGGAGACATTCCATCAGGGGAATTGTCAGGAATATAAGGAGGATCGGTTTCGGGTAGTACAAACTTAACCTTTTCCTCATATCCATAGAACAGTAGTTCTCGAAGAGAATCAAACACAAATCGATACTTTTCCTTTAGTTCATTAACCACCGTCTTATCAGTACTGATAAGATCAAGCAGTTCATTCACCATCATTTTGGAATACTGAATTTTCTTTTTTTCCATTATATGTTTCTCACACAAAATTAAAATAAATCAATGTCATTTAGTAGTTGATTACATTGATGTTGAATAAGATAGTTGAACACTTTCATCTTATTTCCCTGAATTGGTTGTTTGTATTCATGGATAATTGATTCCTCAATATCTTTTGGAATAAACTCAAAATCAATCAGCAGTCGATTACGTAACCAATTCTTCCTGAATGTTTCATTTGTACAGTTTTCTGGTGTTTTTTCTTCCATGAATTGTTCAAACAACTTCGCTGTAATCTTCTTTTGTCGTTCTCCCATAACAAACACTTCATCATGGTTCACAATTGATGGAATACCGTCACCTGAATCACCACGAATTATCTTCTCACGTAAGTATAGCACAGGATCATCAACTTCGATTTTCTTTTTATTCTTTGGAGCAATCTGAGTTACATTAGAATACTTCTGAAGCTGTGCAAAGTCCATATCGCTTGACACAATTAAAATATTTTGTGGAGCATCAAACAATGGATTTGAACTATCGATTTCATGCGTTTGAAGATATTTCGTTAATGTTGCAATAATATCATCAGACTCACAATTTTCGATTCTAATAATCTTATATGGGAAGTTTTCCTTTAAATCGTGAATCAATTCATCCATCATATGAAAGATCAATTTCCAATCAATATTAGATTTATTTCGTGCTTCTTTACGACACGCCTTATACTGAGGGAAACAATCTCTGCGCCAATATTTAAATCCATCACACGAAATAATTAACTCGCCGTACTTGATTCCGTACTTTGATTTGTAATATTTGATTTGTGACAGAATAACATGCCGTACAATGTTCTTTGCACTTTCTTTATCATGAGAATCAACTGATAGCTCATCAGCAAATGCATAACACGCAGACATAACTACCTGAGAAAAATCTAGTAAAATTGCCAAAATAGAATCCTTAAGGATTTTAGAATAGTTATATTTTAGCACAATTTCGGATAAATGTCAAATAAAAAAAGGACAGAAAATTTATTATTTCTGTCCTTTCATTTTACTTGAGAATCTTAATTAGACCAACTCTAAGTTCTTCTAGCTTTTCATCGTCTTGTTCAATTGGATCGGGATTAAGAGCATATAGATGTTCTTTCATGTACTTGTTAAAAGAAGAAGAATCATTTAGAACTTGCATCTGAAACACTACACGACGACAGGCAAGCAATACAGGACTAGCATCCTTACTGTGACCAAATTCCTTACCAAATACAGCATCAACAAGCTTATTGATTTCTGTAACAAACGAAGCAGGAATAATACCTTGTTTGATTGCCACTTCAAGCGTGAGATTCTGCAGTTTATTCATGGTGTCATAAGACAATGCATACTCGGTTGAATCAAGCGTATCTACTGCACGATGAGTAACAAACAGTTGATTACTAATATAGGGAAGATTACCTGTTTTGAGAATATTCTTAGTGAGCACATCTTCAACAACAGGAAGATATCTTGCTACCCGCTCCTCAGAATCACTATAATGCTTAAACGCCTTTGTGATAATGGTTTTAGCACGAGTAGACACAGACTTGACAAACTTCGTAATCTGTGCTCCCTTAATTAGACGATTCTTAGGTCGTGCATTCTTATCAATATTATCAGTATCTGCAAACTGAATTTCAAATGGAATAGCCATTTTTTGTTCCTAATTGAGTAATGTTTCCTGACAATTCGTATATTAACACAACATATTACTATTGTCAAGAAAAACGAGACAGATTAATTCTCTGTCTCGTTAAGTCTGTTTAATCGTTTATCTTACTTGGTCTTATGCTTTGTGAGATATTCTACAATCGCTGTACGGAATGCTTCTGTCCCGTTTGCAGGAAGTGTACGACCAAAAGCGTTAAAAATTGCATTTGATAGACGGCTGTTCATGAAAGAACGTTCATCATTAAAGATTTCCATATTGTATACACATGAAAGTGCATCAATAGCAATTGCTTCTACCTCACCACGGTTGATATTTCCCGTATGAGACGGCTCAAGCTCATCCATGACAGAATTAACAACACCTTCTAGCTTTTTAAGTGCATCAGCTTCAACAATTCCTGTACGAACTGCAACATCCATAGAGGCAGTCTTAATTTGTTCTAGAGTCTTATAACTGAAACTATAGGTGGCAGGAAGATCAGTGTATGGATCGCCAGCATCAACCATCCAAAGAGAGGATGAAAGATATGGTAGAGAACCATCCTTAATAACATTCTTGCAATACTTCTCAATTACCATAAGAGCCTGATCTAGTTCTGCATCAATGTCCTTAGAATACTTGAATTCTTTCTTTAGATAGGTCTTGCACTTGGAAAGAATGCCCTTCATATATTTCTGAGAATTAGCAGGTGTCATTAGCTTGTTCTTTGCAACCTTATGAACACCAGGGTTAACAGGACGTACACCAGAGAAATTAAAAGATTCTATAAGTTTTTCGTCTAGTTCTTCGTCATCATCCTCATCTTCTTCGTCGTCGTCTGAATCGTCACCCTTAGAATCCTTATCTTCTAAGTCCTTCTTTTCATCTTCTTCGTCGTCGTCTGAATCGTCACCCTTAGAATCCTTATCTTCTAAGTCCTTCTTTTCATCTTCACATTCGTCGTCGTTCTCTTCTTTCTTGCAACCTTCTTCAATCTGTTCAATTTCTTCTTTTACAGATTTAACTTTTGCTTCCCATTCGACAAGAGGATCATCAGATGAGTCAAAATGTTTTGCAAACGATTCAAACATCATAGCCTCATTATAGCATGATGGATTGCCATATTCAAGCTGTTCACCAATCCATTCAAATGCAAAGGTCTTACCCTTAATCTTCGTAAACGCCATACCAAGCTGTTGTGGATGGAAGGCACCAAGTCGTGTAATATGGCCTTTCTTAAATTCAACATTTCCTGCTTCATCCATAACATCACGTGTATAAATGAGCATTGCCTGACCATTTTCAGCAAAGAAAATAGAATCCTGATCAAACTTTGCGCCAAGCACCATAGCCATCTTCTTTAGCTTTTGTGCCTGATTTGCTGGAGCTACAACAACAGTGCTGTCTTCTTTGACTCGCTTCGTTGTGCCGTCAGCCTGTGTTTCTGCATATGTACCAATTACCTTAAAGAAACCAATTCGTTCTTCACCTTCCTTAACATTGTACGTAGCCATTTTAATTAGCTTACGTAGTTCAGCATTACGCTTATTGTTTTCTGCCTTAGAAAGAGAAGCACAAGAAGCGGTAAGGATGGCAATTGCCTTAGGTGCTTCATTACCACCCATCTCAAGCGTACCAGCAAAATGTTGATAGAAGCGACTTAGAGACGCTTCATGTAGTAGAGTCAGTGTATCCAATTTTAATTTCCTTTTTTAATATTATAGGACTAGTTAAAATATTTAATTTTTAGTAATGGTTGAAAATTGATTTTTCTTTTGTACCGTGTATACATTATCAAACATCGAATCCTGAATCTCGGTTCTATGTGAAATAATAAACACATTACTATCCTTTAGATTACGGAACAATTTAAGTGCGGAATCGGCGCCTTCAGAGTCAAGCGAGGAGTCAAGAATTTCATCCGCACACAACAGATTGGTTGAACAACTATTCTTGAGTGAAGCAATATATCGCCACGTGAACAAAATTGCAAGGTCTAGGCGCCGACGTTCTCCCTGTGAAAGATTCTGATATGAAAAGTCATCACGATCTCTTGCCTTAATTGTTTCATTAAAATTTTCATCAAGCGAAAAGGTAATATAGAATTCCTGTTCTCTAAGATAATGGTTAATCATCTTATTGATAATTGGAATATACTGCTTAATTACCATTGCTTTGATGCCTGAATCTTTTAGCATCTCACTTGCCTGACTAATCAACATCTTTTCATTAACTAGATGTTCCTTTGTCTCAAGCAAGTCCTTTGCCTTTGATGCAAGTTCCTTTACGTTAGACTCATGTTTCTTAATTTCATCCTGAGACGGTGGATGCTTAAGTTCATTCGTCAACTTAATCAGTTCGTTATTAAGAATTGACAGAGCAGTATTATCAGAAGTTAATTTATTGTTAATTATGTTCCATGAATCAATCAACTTAATAAACTTTTCTTCTTTCTTTAAAATTGCATCTAAATCGTTTGTATATTCTTCAATTTGTTTATTTGCAACTTCAATCTTTTCATTCATTTCATCCTGTATGTGCTTACGATATTCCTCTGAGATATCTTGTTTACACATTGGACAGGTGCTATGCTTCAGTACTGCACTGTTATCTTTCTTCAGTTTCTTCAGCTCATTCTGAATTGAATTTTGCTTTACTATGATTTCAGTCTTAGCCTTTTTCAGTTCTTCATATGAGGAAAGATAAGGATCAATTTTTTCCTTGTTCTTATTAAGCTGTTCAATTGATTCAATCTTTTCCTGAATCTTCTTATTCGTTTCCTCAATTTGTTCGTTAATCTTCTCGATTCCTCGTTCATGCTGTTCTTTCAACGACTTAATCATCATTGCTTCTGCATTAATCTGAACTTTTACATTTTTTAACGAATATGAATTTTCTGTAAGAGCTTCGGTGTTTTGCTGTGTTCGTCCCTTGAGTAGTTGATTCATGTGAGAAAACACACCAATTGAAAGAATCTGCTCTACAATAACACGTCTTTGGGCGGCTGTCAACTCACAAAACGGAATATATGATGCAGTACCAAGAATGGTTGTTTGCAGGAATGTTGTATGGTTAAATCCAATTACGCTTTCAAGATATTTTTGGTAATCACGCACACAGGCTTCTTCATCAACAAGCTTACCGTCCTTATAAATTTCAAACACCGACGGCTTCATTCCACGAATAACCTTATATTCCGAACCGTTAATTTCAAATTCAGACTCAGTAACTAGTTTCTTACCGTTGATTGTATTAACTAGCTTACTCAGCTTGATGTTTGAAAATGTCTTACCAAACAAATTATAACAAATTGCATTGATAATTACGGTCTTCCCTTGTCCATTTCGTGCAGTGATAATGTTAATCGAACCGTCCGTTAAATCAATTTCAGACCATGAATTACCATATGACAGAAAATTCTTAAACTTAATTTTCTTTAATTTTAACATTAAAATTCCTGTAAAGTCAACGCTTCAGAATAAAGACCATTCATGAATCCAACCAATTCTTCTTTATTTTGATATCCACTTTGATCGATATACTGCGTAATCAAATTGAGTGTGTCCTTAATTTCAATTTGTTCAATTGATTCATTCTCAATTTGTTCAAACAGTTGGTTTTCTTGTACTTCAACCACCTTAAGATCAGTTGGGCTAAGTTGATATAAACGATTGAGATATTGTTCAAACAGAAACGGTTCAATCTTATTTCGTACCATTACCTTAATATATGACTGTGAAGGAATATTTTCAATTGGAGATTGTTCCCCCGCACCGTCATAATATAATTGATAGAAACACTTGATAGGAACCTGAATAAATTCCCACGTTTCTGTTTCTGTATCAAACATAACAAATCCTTTCTTGGATTTTGCATCACCCCAATTTAGTTCATATGGAGTACCAACATAGGTAATGTTGTATTTTGTTTGTGCATTATGAAAATGACCGCTAAACACATGACGATAACGACGGAACAGAATTGCTTCAGAACCACCGCTAAAGAATGAATTAACGATTACCTCAAAATTATTAATTTCAAAATGACCCAGTGCATATCTTGAATTTGATTTTCCAATATAATCATATATTTCATCTTCATTAGACTTAGCTACCCAAGGAATGAAATCAAAAGGAATGCCATCAAATTCAATTCGTGTAGGCTTATCGTACACATGAACATTATCATATTGTTCAAGCAATAGACCAACAGAATGCACATCTAGATTTTCACGGTAATAGATGTCATGATTGCCCACAACAGTATGAAAATCGATATTCTTTTCTTTTAGTTTATCAAAAAAAGAATCATACGCAAATTTAAGCGTTTTCATATTGGTGGTACGTCTGCTGTCGAATGTATCACCAAGTTGAAAAATAGTCTTACAATTATTCTTTTCTAGTACATCAAAGATAAACTCAAAACATTTATTTTGATAGTCCATCATAACAGGTGAACTATTCTTTACACCGAAATGTAAGTCTCCAATAATCGCAATCTTCATATATTATACACAAATTAAGCAAAGAAATCAGATAATGGACTATTTTCAGATTCATCCTGTTTCTTTACTGGTACATATTTTTTCTTCTCTTCTTTCTTTTTGATTTCCTCTTCTGCAATTTCAGTATAAATTGAAATATTGTTGAGGTAATCATGATAAAGCTTAGATTCTTCGCCCTGATCCAACTGCATATGATCGTCATATTCAGTATTCATGATGACCATTCCCTTCAGAACTTGTTGACGCTTTTCTAATTTAATTCTACGTAAAAATGCGTACCAACAAATTTGAGTAATATACGCGAATGGATTCTGTGATTTTTCAGGATTAAAATAGTGAATGTAACTTAAACAATTTTCGATTGCATCACAAATCATGTCCTCACGATACGTATACCCAAGAAAATTTGGACGATAACTAAGATGATTTGCAATTAGAAAAATTGACTCCGCAACATAATCAGGAATTTTTGGGGGAGGTAATCCCTTTTCATGATTTTCGTACCACTCCTTATGGAAAGGTACTAGTTGTTCATATAATTTTTTGTTGTCACAATAATTCTTTCCTTTTTCAGGAACAATCCCATATTGCTTACAACGGTCTTCATATGTTAAGCCGTCAGCGTCCTTAATGTTTGTGATATCGTATGCCACTATTTGAAAAATAATTTTCTCTTATGTTTGCATTATAACACATCAAAAAGAAAATTGCAAGTAAAAATAAAAAAATCCATAGATTTTTGTTCTATGGATTATCACTTATTCGACTTTTGCGTTTTTGGTTGTGTCCTTAATTTGTAGAAATAAATCTGAACGATGTATACCTTGCACGAACATATTGATGTCATAATCACTTCCTATCTCTGGCATATTAGAACCAGTTGTTTCTATTGCAACACAATATGTACTCTTATCAGTACTTAATTCTGAAATTTTGTACTTATTCCCCCACCTTAGCAAACTCCATATGACCATCCTTAAAATAAATTCTGGTATAAGAAGTAAATGCAAATTCTAACACAGGTTCTTCAGTTACTGTACACAAAAACAGTTCTTTCTTTAACACTTTCACCACAAAATGTGTTTATGATGAAAATTATTAAATAATTTTCATTTTTGTGTTTATTAAACTAATTTGTGTTTTATTGACCAAAATCAAAATTAAGATGACAATTTACCACAATACGAAAAGGACAGAGAAAGCAATTCCAACTTCTCTGTCCTTTTCTTTTACTTGTCTGCTACTAGTGAACTAATTGATAGTACGTGTTCCATTCGTACAACAATATAATTATCAGGCGACTTCTTCAGATAAGAAACATAATCTGAACCACGAATTACCATTGGATTATTGATCTTAATTGTTTCTCCAAGTTCAACAAACAAATCTTCAAGCTGTCTTTCCTGAAGAAACTGGTTCATTGTTTCGATTTCACCAATAATAATTTCACCGTTAATTAGATGAATTTCATAATTTGCCATAATATTACTCAATTTAAAACTTAACCGTATGAAAATCAATTTCAAATTGTTGTTCTTGATATTGTCTTAATCTGTCCATTGCATGTTTTAGACAGTAATTTTTGTGTCTCCCATAAGACATATCATCCACAAGATCATACACTGTACAACTTTCCTTACCACTTGATTTATCGTTTCGTAATCCTCGACCAATTGATTGAATATTACGAATCTTTGATTTCGATGGACAAAGAATCACATTCTGAATTGACGGAATATTGAGACCTGTTGCTGTGGTACCAACCGATGAAATAAGAATACATCCATTTTCCTCATTCATTGCCTGACGAATCTTCTCACGCTCATCCGCACTCACATTACCATCAATAAAAAATACCTTTCGATCAATACCGTCTTCCTTAACCTTTTCTGTAATGAGACGAGATAGTTCGGCGCCGTGTACCTTGAAATTGAATAATAGCATAGTTGTGCCCTTACTTGCAAGCACAATATTACGAATAAACATATTTCGTTTTAGATGTGCATTCAGGTAATCAATTTCTGCTTTGTAATCTTTCTTGTTTGCTCGATAAAATGCTTTTGATTCATCTTCAGGATATTTGCAAGTAATCATATGAATCTTAAGTGGTGATAGAGTACCGTTATCCTGAAGTTCTTTTGTGGTGATGACAACAAAAATATCACCAAGCGAACCAACCAATTGTAAATGGTGAATCTTTTCCTCATCAAGCGAACCAGTAAAACCACATCGATACGGAACATTAACCGCGGATGAATAGATTTTCTGTAATACACTTGCTGTTGCTTGATGTGCTTCGTCAACATACATCACATCAAAAGAATTATAAAATGATGTGTCATAATGCTGTAGTGATTGCCAGGTGGTAATGATTGATTTGGTTTCATCAATTGTTTTCCCCTGTGTCTTTTTCCCTCCAATTGTCTGAACAATTTCATCCACATTAAACGAAGGATCATTCTTTGCATAATTTTCGAAATCGGTTCTCATCTGTTCAACCAACGATACAGTGGGAACAATTAGACAGAATCTACGATCATACTTAAGATGCCATCGAATAAGCAGATAGATGATAAGACTTTTACCCGAACCTGTTGGAGAGATTACTGTTGCGCGATTTTTTTCAATTGCATGTTTTACTGCCTTAATCTGATAGTCACGTGGCTCAAACGGTAAATTGAGTGACGATACAAAAGAATCAAAATCATCAAGTGAATCAATCTTTGTGATCATATGTTGTTCTGTTTGATCTACGAAATCATATCCATAATGTTCACAAAACCGTTTAAGCTCACCGATAAGACCTAGAGGCATAAGTCTTGTTCGTGCATTGGCTAGATGTATTCGCCCGTCCCACATATGATTTCTAAATCGTCTATCATATTTGTAACCAGGTGCAAAAAATGAGAACGCTTCAGAAATTTCGTATATCACACCTGCTTCATCAGAATCAAACATCATATTCGATTCATTTATCTTTTTCACATATACTGTTGTCATATTCTATTAGAATGTTTCTCCGCGCATGAATGCCTGATTTTTAATAAAGTTAGATATCTGAAAATCACGGGACTTGATTTGTGTGATGATTGCGTCTAAGGCATAGATTACCGTATCCACCAAATCAAGTTTAGCCTGAATTGCGATAACATCCTTATCTGCCTGAAGTTTAGCGTCCATGTTAGCTTTCAGTACCTTATTATACTGCCATTGTTCCCATCCATGCTCTCTGCATTCCTCAATTGACAGTTCACCCTGATAGTATCTCGTCTTAAGCTCACGTAATTGAGACATATCAAGTTCAAGCTTCGTTTTCTTTTGTTTCCACTGAACAATCAGTCTAAGGTATTTTGAATGAAGAACAGGTGTACTGAGACTAGCCGATCCGATATCAAGCGAGTCAATCTTCGCGTCCCGTTCCCATTCCTCTACAATTTCATCAAGTACACTCATAATTGTTTTATTCTATTAAATTGAATGACCTGAATGAGAATGATGCGTCACAATACAGTTGAACACTCTCGGAGTTCTCGGATGTTAGGGGAACTGATCCAAGACTCGTAATTACCAAGTCCTCAAAATGGAACACTGCACAAACTTCACCATTGTCTTTTCGTAATGATAAAGTTGCGTCAGACTTGAGTCCATATTCTGAGTCATTCAATTCAGGTCGATAATCAAACCACTTAGTACGCCACTGATTCACTTCTTTGTAGTTATTTGGGAAACCACAAAGCATAATCCACTCATACAACGATTTATAGTTTTCAAGTTTTTCATCAATCAAAAAACGAACATTGAGCGATTCGAAATCAATCTTATCTCCATGTTGGGGAATCATAGAGAAAGGTGTCTCCATCGTTTTATTAGGAAGTGAAATACTTGGAATGTTAACGTCATGAAGGAAGTATGTCAAATTTGGGATTTTAACAATATTCAATTCAAATCCATACAAAGTTAATGGATTGATAATAGAAGGATCAGGGCACGTGTTTTTCATTTTCAAATTATATTATACCACAAAGAAAAGAGAAAGTCAAAAATTTTTAAAAATATTCTTGAGGATGATTACTTATTCATAAAAGAATAAAATAAGAAAACTTGTTTTCTGTTGAAGTTCGTTACACTCACTTCAACCACTAGAATACTCATGAAGATAAATTTAAATTAATCTAAGAAAATTAAGTTAATTTATCTTCAGTAGTAATTAAGAATTAAAGGAAGTAATTAAAACTGAGTGAAACGAAGTTTTTGTTTATCTGAACGTAGTGAAGATAAACCGTTAGTAATCATTTAATGTTTTGTTTATCAGTTACTCACTACGTTCGTAACAACATCTACTCAACTAACGTTTCGTAGATGTTTATTTTCTTCAAGTAAGTTAAAGAAAATTTATAAAGCTATCTAAGTTGTTATTCACTTCGTTCATAACAACAGAAACGAACGTAGTGAGTTTCTAGAATTTATATAATTTTTTATTAACCTCTTTTATTAACATATATTATACCACAAACTAAATTGCTTGTCAATAGGGTTGATTACCTATTTGTTGTATTTTAACAACTAAAATTAAAACAACCTAACAAATACTTGATCTAGATCAATTGTTTGATAAGATTAAACTAATCAATAAGATATCTTAATAGGTTTTCTTTATGATCTATAGAAAAATTTAATAGAAAAAATTATATGAAAAGGATAAAGAAAAAATCCATGAAAGTAGAAGTTATTATTCTATTTTCATGGACTTTCTTTTATTACTTAAATCTAATGAAGAGTTATTAAAGAATTGAATTAATTTATATTTTGTTTATCTTCATGAGTAATTTAAACTTGAACGAAGTGAAAGTTTTGTTTATCTGAACGTAGTGAAGATAAACCGCTTAACAACCATTCAAGAATCATTTAATGTTTTGCCTATCAGTTACTCACTTCGTTCGTAACATTAACTACTCACTAACGTTCGTAGTTAACAATTTATATTTGATATTCATGAGTAGAAGTAAACCACATTCAACCTTCATTTAAGAAGTTTTGTAAAGGCGTTGAAGTTCGTTACACTCACTTCAACAGAAACGAACGTAGTGAGTTTCTAGAATCTATAGTTACTTTAATCTTATTCTTATCAATTACGCGTGCGCGTAATTATACCACAAACTCAAACCTTTGTCAATTGGAGGTTTCCCTAGTTTGTTGTATTTTAGCAACATATTTTCAAACAATCTTATATTTCTTTGATCTAGATCAATTGTTTAATAATCTTATACTATGTGATAAAGAATCTTAATAGGTTTTCTTTATCGAAAATAAACTATCTTTATAATGAAAAACTATTTTGTTTGTTTTCTTGACAAACTGTTAGATGTGTGCTAATATAACACCATAGAGAAACAAAACAGATTCACCAACTTTTAATAAGGAAATCCATATCATGACGAACGAACGACCGCTTGAACAGGCTGAACTCAAGGTTATTGATTTTATTCGCAATCTCTCTGATTCTTCTCATCTGTTCCGTGAAGTGTCTCCTAATACAGCTAAAGTTATTCGTAAGTCTTATTTTAAGGTTTGTGGTCTTAGGACGAATACGGAAGCAAGCGATGAAGGGGATCGTGAACTTCTTCAGTCCTACGCTGAAGCTTTGATTGAAATTGGCAATGCACTTAAGGAACTCAAATAAATCTTGATCTAAATCAATAGTTTGTTTATGAATTATTTGACAATTATTCGATTATGTGCTAATATAACATCATAGAGAAACGAAATAGATTCACTTACTCAATAAGGAATATACATCATGTTTGCTTTTGATCTTCTTTCTTCCAATGTTTGCCTTGTCAAGTTCATTAAGAAGAATGGTGAAGAACGTGTTATGAAGTGCACGAAGAATCTTGGCATGATTCCTGAAGAAAAGCATCCACACAGCAATATTTCTTATACTCCTTCTCAGATTCGTGTGTTTGATCTTGAGAAGAACGCTTGGAGGTCTTTCCTTGTTGATTCGGTGATTTCGTTTGAAGTAATTTAAAATTCATAAAATATGAGGATTGCCTACATTGGGGAGTGTAGGCTTTCCTCATTTAATATTTGGTGAAATATATGATTAATGATTTGTGTAATCGGGCTTATTTTTCATTGCCTGATTGTTTTATTGTTCGAGGATGGGAATCTCCTCCTCAGTTTAATCTAAAAGAATTCTGTACATGGTGTATTAACTTTCTTATCATGGTTGTTTTATATGTGAATGCAGTCATTTACTTTTGGTAAGTTTGCAATATTACATAATGGTCATAAGAAGTTGTTTGATAGACTTCTAGAATATGACAATCCGATTGTGTTTCTCTCATCAAAACGAATAAATGATAATCTAAGCCTTATAAGGAAGTATTACCCATCAATTGATGTAAGAGTATCCGACAATTTATTTGATGCGGTTAAGGAATTGGGGAGTTCCGAGATTCGTATGATTGTTGGTACAGATAGGGCAGATTCATTCAAAATTTTGCTTGACAAATACAACGGAAATGAATATAATTTCAGTAACATCATTGTGGAAGAAGTAACGCGAGGGGAAACAGATATTTCATCTACAATGATGCGACAGTTTGTTAAATCGGGTGACTACTCATCATTCAGAGAGAATACTTTCGTGTGTGAGGATGATTGTCGCCAAGTTTTTGAGGAAATTACACGTGAGCTTAATGGATCGTCTTAAGAAGGCGTCAAAAATTGAACTAGCATCATCTTTTGCAGATTCAAAGGTAATTGGTCAGTCAGATAGTATTCCAACTGCTGTGCCTGCACTTAATATCGCATTCAGTGGTGATATTCATGGAGGTGTTGTTCCTGGTCTTACGATGTTTGCAGGCGAATCTCGCAGTTTTAAGACCCTTTTTTCAATGTTATGTGCCAAAGCGTATCTTGACAAATACGACGATGCGGTACTCATTTTCTATGATTCTGAAATGGGTGCATCAAAGGATTACTTTAATTCTTTGGAAATTGACATGAATAGGGTGTTTCATGTTCCGATTACCAATATTGAGGAGCTTAAGTTTGACATCATGAGCCAGCTTCAAGAACTTAAGCGTGGTGATCATGCTATTATTGTAATTGACTCAATTGGTAATTTGGCTAGTGCAAAGGAAATTGATGACGCAATCAATGAAAAGAGTGCGGCAGATATGACACGAGCAAAACAGCTTAAGAGCCTAACACGAATGATTACGCCATATCTGAATATTTTGAATATTCCAATGATTATGGTGAATCACATCTATATGGAAATCGGAATGTTTCCGAAAGCTATTACATCGGGTGGTACAGGTCCAGTCTATGCCTCAAATCAGATTTTCCTTATTTCCCGTTCACAGGAAAAGAAGGGAACTGATTTGATTGGTTACAATTTTAACATTAACATCATGAAGTCCCGAATGACGCGTGAAAAAGCACGAATTCCTGTCACGGTTACCTATGACGGTGGTATTAACAAGTGGTCAGGCTTACTTGATATGGCGCTTTGCTCAGGTCATGTAATCAAGCCGTCTAATGGTTGGTATCAGAAGGTTGATCCTGAAACGGGTGAGGTGATTGGTAACAAACTTCGTGCGGCAGATACCAACACAGAAGAATTTTGGGAATCCATTCTTAATGATCCGAAATTCAATAAGTGGGTCAACAATACATTTAAGATTACTGCAAAGAATCTTCTACAGGATGATAATTCCAAGTCAGAGGTAAACGAAGAGCATCAGGCAGAATTTACTTCTGATCTTCAGTAATTAAGTAATGGAGAATTGCAACATATAGTTACATTTTATGGTTGCAATTCTTCTTAAATCGTGTTATATTATTGGTGTTGTTGGAAAAACAAACTTTAAAATTTAATGTGAGTTTTATTATGATTGAACTAACTGTTGAACAAGTCAATAAGATTATTGAAAAGTCTATTCTTGATGGATATACTTTTGTTACTGATGAATATCTTGAATACAACGAAAAGACTAAGTCCCATATTTTCCGAAAGATTTATTTTAAGGATGGTACATATTATTCCATTCAGATGTGGGATAATGGTTCCGAAATTTGTGAATGTATTAATATTCTAGATTGTATTGGTAAGGACTTTGTACAGAAGCATCATCCAATTGATTGGGAAGCGCTTAAGAATCCAACTTTCACAGTAATTTTTCAGAAGAAGGACGGTCATTTCCGACTAATGAAGGCAACTAAGTCACTTGAACATGTTCCGTCACAGTATCACCCAACGCATGAAGTGAAGCGTCCTAAGTTTGTCGAGTGTGTGTTTGATCTAGTTAATAATGGTTGGCGAACAATTGATAAGGACAGTGTGGTTTCTCTTCAGTAATTAAAAGAAACGGAATGACGATAAGGCAAGAATTATATTAGATAACATACTTATTATTGCCTTATTTTGTGTTATAATAGAAATCAACCCAAAGATTAAAAACAGGAAAGAATATGATTAGTGAAGTTAAGGCAGTACATGATGTTACTAAGCTGTTTAACGGTGTAGTTGATAATGCAGGTGTTCCGTATATCGAACATTGTCAGATTGTTGCCTTACGTGCAAAGAAAATGGCAAAGAGTCTAGGTCTTCCTGATTATAAGGTACAAGAAATTTATTTGGCAGGACTGTATCACGACGTAATTGAAGATTTGGGATTCTCAAAAGAAGATATCGAACAGATGACAGATAGTAAGACGGTAGCTGAAATGGTTGAATGTCTTACTAAGAGGAAGGATGAGGAATACAACGATTATCTCAATCGTATTCTTAAGGATCGTTATTGTTCGATTGTTAAGTGGTCAGACGCGTATCATAATTCTGAAGTGAGTCGTTTCTCATCAATGAAAGAACGAAAGAAGAGACTTAATCGGTGTATTGATTATTTTAAAAATTCCGTCGTGCTGTTTGATCGCATCAATCGTGAATAAGGTGAAATAAATGATTAAGAAGAAGTTTAAGGTGAATGAGATTGAAGAACTTCTATATGGTGATTCAGATTCTCTAAACAATATTTCTGATTCTATTATTGATAGTGATCATTGGTACATACAGCATGAGATTATTTTTCAGGAAAAGAGTCCGAAAAATATTACTCTGTTTATTATGATGAGCCAGCTACAGATGGGGAAAGTTGGTTTATAGCAAGCTCAGACAATAATGTAGAATGTGTTGAGGTTGTACCAGTTCAGGTTACAGTAACACAATATAAGATAAAGGAGTAATAAATTATGGCTTATATCGATCGAAAAGATGTTGAGTTTAATATTTCATCTATCATGAATGGTACATACATTCAGACGTTTGAAATTGATGAAAAGTTTAATATTATGTCACTCAACGAAAGTTTATATAATATTAATCTTCTAACCAAGCATTATCCTAGTGGTAAATGTCAATTCATTTTGTATCGATCGGGTGACGAAATTTTCTCCGTTACTGAGACAATTGGCAATAATATTGTAATTGAGAATATTACTGCAGAATTGGAAGTTGAATTTGAGCTGGTTCTTAACTCAATGGAAGCAGACGAAATTAATGATTGTGTAGCAATGAAAGAGTCGTTTGTACAGTGCTTTGAGCCGCTAGATGAAAATATGCTCCGAGAATTCATTTACGTGACAGAAGGTAATATTCTGTATTATTCTCACACAATCGAAAATTGGATTTATTTCAATTTTTATGATTAAAAAAATATCCATAGAAGATTAATTTCCTCTATGGATATATTCAATTTAAGACTTACATTTTGTTACCATCGAGCACGTTTACCACGAACATCAACATGGACAAAGGTGTTATAATTAAGTCCAACACCACCGTCAGGATTAAGGCGATCACAAATTTCCTTTAGCGATTTTAGTTTATTTTTGTCCTTAATGGTAATATCTGCCGCTGTACCAAATACATGTTGTGAATTGGATACTCCACCAACTGCTTTGTTATGAGCAGGGGAACGATAGCCTGAATTAACTAGAACAGGTACACCAATTTCTTCACGAATCTTATCAAGTAATTCTAGAAGTTTTGGTGATACAATTGTTTTTGGAAATGGAGTGGAACTATTATCTCCATCCTTTGACATAAATTCTGTGTCACTGAAATATTTTGAAATTTTCATAATTGTTTAATTTTTAGATACAAACCTGATAATGCCTTCATTACCTAACCATGCACAAACAAGAATTACGTTTTGTTTTAATGTTGGTGTTGTTCCACCTGCCCACACCCATTTTGAACCAAGATTGACAACTGGGGAAGCGGCAGTGCATCGAATCGTTTTTGTCCAACATGTATTATTTGTTCCGTCCTGAACAGTAATTGTTTCACCTGTTACATTAGAATCTGGAGAGTCCTGATTGATTGTACTTGCAGAACCACATGTTTCATATCCTGAAATTGTCCCACGGTTTCCTGTTGTTGAGATTTTCCCGTTAAGTTCAGTTTTGGTTGCATATGTATTGACGATGTTGTTACCATTACCGTCTTGCACTGCCTTGGTTGCAGAAACAGCATTATCAGTTTTTAAAAGATATTTGCTTAATTCGGTTTTTGGAGCATAATATGTATTAATTACATTACCATTACCGTCCTTAGATGCTTGATCCGCTTTACCAATTAGAGAACCTGTGATGGTGATACCACTTTGTAATTTGTCGCTTGAAATTGTACCATTTTGAATAGAGTTACCATTCAAAGAACCTGTTGACATTGTAAATTGGTCCATAATAACAGAACCAAAAAAGCGAATGGATTTATCTGGGGAGATTTCAATTAATTTATTTTTAGAAATTGATGAATCATATGAACCAAGAATAAGACGGAATTTATCATCAGTTTCTGATTCAAGTCCTTTAATCCATGTATATTGTGGTTCGTTAACACCCATTTGAATGGCATTAGATATAAGTGTACTCATAGTGTTGTTTTATAATTCTCCGTGACGTTTGCTTGACAAATATGTTTTTGCACCGACATAAAATCCGATAACAGACGCTTGAGCTACATAGAATAAATCTAGTACATTATCTAATGCTTGTATACGGGTATCGGTTACAAAAGGGCTGAACAATATCAAAGTTACAATGATTATTGATGCCATTGCAACCCACGCCATTTTCAACTGATTATTGTCTCTTTGTAATTCAATATCAGTTTTCTTTATTTTTTCGAAAACTGTTGCATCATTATCGTCAATAATACCATCTTGATTTAAGTCATATTGATTTATCATTTTCTGACGATTAAATTATATGCAAAAATAGTGTATTTTATTAGTTTATTTACGTTATAAAGGAAATATTAAATTATGTCTACTGAAATTTATAATTATGCTGGTGCTCTTGCTGATATTGTTAATCATGCAGAAGATGAAATCAGACGTTGTGCACAGGAAAATCGTAAACCATTTAATAGCACAATTTTTAAGCCAGCTACGGATGAATGTCAGGAATCTTATATTTTTGACAATGTTGAATCGCCATATGTCAAGGATATTGGTTTCAAGATGAATGTATACATTAGTGTCACAGAAGTTAAGAATGGCGCCGACAATCATTTCTGGCAACTTGAAGTACAAACAACGGCGGATGATATGATGCTGTCTCAGTACCGTCATGTGATTAATGAGGACTTGTTTAATCTTGTCAAAACGATGTATAATGTTCAGGAAAGTGGTGAAGTAGAAACATCAACAGAAAACACCGAAACAACCGAAGAAAAAGCACCTGAACCTAGTTTGATTATTACTGATATTTGATAGAGAATATAGGATCTACCATGCAAAAACATTATCATGATTATTGGAAAGATGAAACACCTGAATGGATCGATTTCATGAAAACCTCACCTGAAAAAGGTCAACTACTCAAGGTGCGTGTAAATGGTACTGAACTAGGATATATCTTCACTTGGGATCATTCGTTTAAGATTGCTAATGAATTTACTTTCCCATCTAGAACTGTTGATGATATCGAGGATTATGAGGATGCGTACTACATGGTAGATCAATATTTTGACAATAAAATTGAATTTGCAGTGTTGTCAAAACCAAATAAACAACTCGCTTGACAATCCAATTTGTTTGTGTAATAATACTCACATAGGATAAATCAACAGTTAATGAGGATATTCCAAAAATGATGATTACGCTTGATACGCGAGTTTTTAAGGATGACAATACGGGACGCGATCTTAATCACCGTGCGACTTATCGTCTTGTGCTGGTTGCGCTTAAGAATAAGATTTCTCCGTATGCTGTTCTTGGCAATGACGCCGATACAGTTGATCGTGAAAAGGTGTTTGAGGTTCTATCTGAAATCACTAATCTTTCCTATAATGATATCTTTAACATGTGGCTCAACTGTAAGCATTTTTGATTGAGGTGTTATTATGACGTTTGATGAATTTGTGTCTGAAATCAAGAATTGCGAATATTTCGAAGATGTGTTCTCAACTGGTAACATCGATCTTTATTTGGATTATGTCAAAGGAAAATATGATGATTTTGACATTGTTGATGCTATGAGGGATTATTGCAATACTTGCGAACGTCCTAGTGGGTTTATTGACGATCTATGTTATTGTGTCATGTTTAATAAAGAATTTATTAACGAAACATTAGATTCGTTTTTGATGATTGTGTTAGATGAGGCTAAGAATGCTTAAATTTGATCTTTATTCAGATATTCATTTAGATCATTGGGACTCCTATGGATTTGAAATTGAAGAATATATTCCTACTCCAAAATCAGATAATCTAATTATTGCGGGTGATATTGCCACCACTCTAAGTAATAAAAATGAAAAGGTGAGTAAACTATTCTCAGTTTTATCAGACAAGTATGATCAAATTTTTATTGTGCTTGGAAATCATGATTATTGGGGCGGAGAGTTACTTACTGAAGCATCACTCACTCAGGAAAGATATCCAAATATAACAGTGCTTAATAATTCTTCAGTTGTAATTCCTGAATATAATTTACGTATTCTTGGAGCTACAATGTGGTCAAATATTGCTCCTCCTTTGTATAATTACATTGCCAATCGAATGAATGATTATAATTATATAAAGTGTAATAATCGTCGTGCAACAGTTCAAAATACAGTAGATGAATATCAAAAGACTGTAAAGTATATTACAGATACAATCGAGCATGAGACAGAACCAAATGTAAATCAATATCTAATTGTTACACATCACGCTCCGTCTTTTTCAAGTGCTGATCCATGGTATACAGATACTACAACAGAAGCATATTGTAGTAATCTAGACAATTTCATTTACGATCATCCAAAAATCAAATATTGGGTACACGGACATATTCATTCTCCGTCTGAATATCAAATCAACCAAACTACCATTTTGTGTAATCCAATTGGATATCCTAAATGGTACAACAGAAAGATTGATCCATATCAACTAGTTATTAACACCTAAGAAACACTTGTAGTGGTAATTAAATATAATATTTTCCGTAAATATTATGCGAGGGTTAAGAAAAAAGCGTTATTGGGGACGCTTTTAGAAAAGGTTACTCTCAAAAATATTATAAGGAAATTATTATGGGTGAAATGAATCTAATTCCAACTGGTGCTTTTGGTGGTGGTGACGGATGGGGTGACGCAGGCGCCGCCGCTCTCGGTGCATTCTTCGGGTCATGGTTCGGTAACGGTGCAATGGGTAATCGATTTGGTTATGGTAACGGCGTAGTAGGCGACGGTGCGGTAGCCGCTGGAGCCTCTGCATTCGGTACTAATCTAGTAATGGATAATCTAAACCAAATTCAGAACGGCATCACGAATCTTGGCATGAACGTTGTACAGGGTCAGGGCGATCTAAAACAGGCGGTTGGTAATTCTACAAGTCAACTACAAAACACATTATGTCAGGGTTTCTCAGGCGTGACAGCCAATGATTCTCAGAATGCCTATCGACTACAGAATAGCATCAATCAGGGATTTGCAGGTATTAATGCTACGGTAAACGGCACCAATGCTATGACGAATAACTATCTAGCACAGGGCTTTGCGGGTCTAAACACTGCAATTACAAATAACGGTTATGAATCTCGTCTAGCAGTTCAGGACTTAGCACGTCAGAATGCAGATTGTTGCTGTGGTATTAAGACTGCTGTACAGGCTGAAGGTGCGGCTACACGACAGCTTATTCAGAATAACCTCATTACAGAACTACAAACCAAACTCTGTGATGCTAAGGCTAAGAATGCGGCACTTGAATCTCAGGCATTTACATGCGCTTCAAATGCTTCACAAACAAGAGACATCATCAACACAATTTTGCCTCACATTGTAAAAAGCACAGCTCCTGCCGCTTAATGTGAAGTAACATAGCATAATGGGTGAGAGAGTAAGGAAATTAAATCATATGTTTCTTTAGATATCTCTCACCCATTTATTTTAAGAAAAGGTATATTTTATTATGGCAGTAACACAAATTAACGGTCAAAAAGCAAAACAAACAATTATGGTTAATGGGGTCGAGTGGCACCTGAAGAAAGATGCAACTGATCCATCTACTGTGTTTCCATATCAACGAATGCAATGGATTAATGCAGGGTGTGATAAGGTGACTAATAATGTTTACTGCTGTTGGATTCTTGGTATTATTCCTCCAACTATGGGAACACTCGAAAAACCTGTTTCTGTTTTCACGCTTGGATTTAACTCTGCATTTATTCCTATGAGTCCACAAACAATTGGACAACAAGATATGATGAGAATGCACTATTATACAAGTGAATATGGGGATTTTGCAAGACAATTTGTCACAAAATTCCTAAGTGCGGAACAGGTTAAGGAGATTACCGAACGTCCAAGTATGATGCCTTTCCCTCCTCCACAAATTGAGGAACAAAAGGATGAAACTCAAATTTTATCAATTGAAGAGCCAAAACCGATTGTTCCTAGAGAAGTACAAATATAAAGGAAATAGTTATGAAAATGACTAATGCTTTGCATGAAGTGGCAGACAAGCACTCAGAGATTAGGCGAAAATATCATGATGATACTGGCAAAATGGCTTATTCCATTGCGCCCTTAATGATGAGAGCGTTTAAAACAAAACGATTTACACGAGATGAAGGTGTATTGGTTGCATCAACGATTTTAGCAATGGTTGAAGTTGTTGATGGAGAACCAATTGAATATAAAGAAGATGTTTCATTGGATGAATATGCGCCTACACCAATTGAAATTGAACCTTAAATAAATTGTTACAATTATTCTCTCATATTTGAAGTTGAATTTGTTGACAGTTGACCACTTGTTTGATATAATCAAATTCTAATAAATATGATTCTTAACAAAGTAGGTTAAACAATGCTCAAGAAAAAGATTTCAAAAATTGAGAAAGTTGATGTTAAATCAATTCGCTCACTTGGTGAATTAACTTTTCTTTTTCAGTTGATTACCGAAAGTATTATCTTACTAGATTCCGAAAACGAACGAACAGATATAAAAATTATGATTGGAATTGCAAAGGATATGTTGAATGATCTTATTGCAATATCCATTAAATCAAATAACACAGGTTTCAAAGAAGAAAAAGAAGAGCTGGAATATCAAACTAAGATTATGATTAAGTATTTGAAATTCATCAACTCACAAATTAAATAAATTTTTAAGTCCATATAATAATTTTATATGGACTTTTTATTTTGTGTAAATAATTTATATAAATTAGTGGAATTTTATTTTTATAATGTTTGATCCTCCGAGTGGTGAGCATACGGAATTTGTTGGTGCTAATCAAACAGTATCAATTGATCCACCTGAAACATTGGATGTTGAAATCTTATCTGTGTCATATCGTCATGAGCTTGGATTTACTTTTGATGATATGAATATAACGGTTTCCACAAAATCGTTTCATTATTCTACAAAATATGAATATGCAGTACCAAGAAAGACACATTTCACAGTGGAAACAGGTAATTCACTCACGGAAGATTATGTAAATTCAATTGAACTTCTACCAAAGGATTATAAGGGTGTGTTTTATGTTGAAAATCCACCGTCTTCTACCACTGTTACATTTACTGTAAAGGTTAGAGAACGAACAATCACAACATCAACTAATCCTGATGGTTCTACTGGTACTCCAATTTACGGGGAATGGAAGAACAATGAATATCTTTGGACGGATACTGTTAATACATCTTGGAGTTGGCACATTCAAGCAATTAGAAAAGCTGTAATGGAAGGAAGTGCAGTTAAAAATTCAATTAAAAAACCACAGATTTAATGATATCTCCAAAGTTCCACAAGAATAATAACTATAAACAGTGTGAGAACATGGAAATTATACAATCATTATGGGAACTAATAATTACAGGTTCACCAAACGCTTTAATTGCATTTTTATTTGCTGGGAATCTTTATTTTATTTGGGAAAAACGTAAAATTGAAGAACGCGAATCTAAAATGCAAGAAGAACTTAATGAATCTAAAAAAGAATATTTTCAATCAATCGAAAAAATAGTTGATCGATACCATAAAGGAAATATTGAGATTATTCAAGCACTTCATGAAATTCAGATTGTATTGTCAACCATGCAGAAAACAATGTAATTGGCTAGAAGGATAAAATAATATGAGTTTCTTAGATAAGTTTTTTAAGAAGCACATTGAGACAAGTGATGTAAAAGAGGAGGAACATTCGTTTGATCTTCCAATGATTGACGAATCCTTCAAGCAATTAAAAGCCGCATCAATCTCAATGGGCAAACAAGCAATTCAGACAACAAAATCATTAAAAGATCAACTTGAATTGTTTGAACGTAGATTCACCGTAATTACCGATTCTGTGGATGACGTGATTATAATTAAAACTGTTAATCGTCAGTGGTTATCGGTTAATTTGTTTGCTTGCGATTTACTTAAACTAGATCGAGATTTCTGTATTGGGAAAACAAATACTCAATTAATGAAAAAATATCCAAAACTTGCTCCGATTCTTAAAAAGCTAGATATGGCGGAAAAGGAAGCATGGAAAAAGAAAGTAACCACAAAATTCAGAGTATCAATTGAAGAACATCAACGAACAATCTATCTTGATATTGCAATTACGCCAATAGATAATGGAGATAATTCAATTCAAGAATTGATTATTGTTGGACATAACAATACAAAATTGTATGAAAGTGTCAATAAGAATAAGGCCGCAGGAGAAATGCTTAACGCAATGAGTACACCAATATGTGTGCTTGATTCTTTTCGCAATATTCATTTTGTCAATGATCAATTTCAATTTGAATTTGATATAGATTACAAATATGCAATAAAACGTAAATTCTGTGAAATATTACCAAATATGTGTACTGATGCAATTGTACGATTATTTGAAGAAAATGTGTCGCAGGAAGAAATTATTGATACAAACGAATATAAAATAGTAGTTATTCCGATTGTTAATTGTCATGTGTTCAATCCATTATACTATTTGTTAACATTTACAAAAAAGAAGAAATAAAATGGCTCAAAAATGTAATCTATTCCTAGATAAGGGGTCAGACTTTGATGTTACTGTTCTTCTTGTTGGCGTAAATTATGAACCGCTTGATTTGCAAGATATGCAATTTACATGTATGGCACGATTTATTATGAATCCAAAAATTTGTAAGAAATTTATGTGCGAAGTGACCTATCCTGAATCGGGCGAAATATTACTTAAAATTCCATATTATGCAACTGAAGATATGAGAGTTGGTGAATGGTTATATGATGTGGAAATGACATATTCTCAGGGACGACAAAGAAAGAGAATACTTGAAGGACATTTAACAGTAACGGGCGAGGTAACACATAGTTGTTACTTCTCATACTAATTACGAATTTAATATATTGGAAATACAATAAATGTATTACAAAGAACCTACAAGAACATTAAATTCTATCAATAATCGTGTTACCGTTTCTTTACCTATGACCACAATTGATGCTGAAGAAGTTTCAAAAAGAATACAACTTGAAAACTTACGAGACGTTGATGTTAAAACATATGGCAAAGAAGACGGAAGTGTATTAGTATTCGATGAATATACTCAAATGTGGAAATCTCAACGATTATTAAACAAACAAATTATTGATGCTGGGGAATACTAAAATTATATCTTAATGATATATTGTTATTCCTTAAATATAAAAGTTAATTAAAATCTAACATTTTCAGGATATAATAATAACATGACTGAATCTCTTATTGCGATTAAGCGTTCTGGCGTATCTGGCAATCCTGCTAAACTACGTGTTGGCGAACTTGCTTATTCATGGGCTAATGTAGAAGGCGGCAATCGACTTTATATTGGTACTGGTGAAGAACGCGACGGCAATGCTACTAATCACGTCGTAATTGGCGGTAAGTATTTTACCGACTTACTTTCCTCAACCGCAGGAACACTTACACCAAATACAGCAATCGTTGTTGGTGCAGATAAGAAGATCAATGAACTTATTACCGATCATCTTCATTCAGACGCCAACCTTACAATTGAAGGTACAAAGACCATCGTCAAGAATCTTTATATCGGCGATGAAAATACTTCAATCGAAAAATTTGTAAAAGATAATATCACTTCTTCTGAGCTTCACCTTACGGCTGGTACTGGTATTAGTATCACGGGTGATGATACTCACAATCAGACAATTGCAATCACCGATACAGGTGTTACTGCTAAGGCTTATGGCTCCGCAACTAAGATTCCTGTAATCACGGTTGACGCTCAAGGTCGAATTACAACCGCCTCTGAAGAACAAATTAGTACATCTCTCAATCTTGGTGATGGTGCTGAAGGTGCTGGTACGGTTGATCTCCTTGGTGGTAAGCTTGAAATCGCTAAGTCTGATGGTATCACTGTTGCACTTGAAGGTAGTAAATTTACAATTGGCACAGACGCCACTGTAGTTAAAACTGCTGGTGATCAAACGGTAAATGGTACTAAGACTTTTGGCGCAATTCCTAAAGTCACAGCCGAACAAACACTTAAAACTGCAACTGAGGGTGAAATTGCTAAGGCTTCCGCAGTTCTAGAAGAACTTACCTATACCGATGAATCTCCTAATGGTGCAACAGTTACTGTAGGCGGTATTAAGAAAGGCGATAAGGTATCCGCTAAGACATATCGTGAACTTATTGATCTTCTCCTTCACCCATATGTCGCTCCAAGTGGTGTTGGGCTTTCTCTTAACATTAATGGCGGCACATTCGAAAAGGGCACAACACAGCAGGTTTCTTCTGGTACTGTTCGTTGGACACTTGGTTCTCAGAAGATCAATAAGGCTGAAATTCTTGTCTCTAATGTTGTCAAGGGTTCTGCTGTTCCATCTTCCGCCTCTGCTACTTCTACTGCTATTACACTTGATAATGCAATGGATATTAAGGACAATACCTCCTTTACTGCTCGTGTAACTGATACTACAAGCTCCTATAATGGCGGTAATGTTTCCTTTAACTTTGTTTATCCATACTATCATGGCGTTATGGATAAACGTGAAGTCGAAAGTGCTGACGTAGTTGCATTGACTAAGGTTGTTCAGGCTAAGGGCAATAAGACATTTGCCTATACTTCAACTAACAAGTACATGGTAATTGCTTATCCTTCAAGCTATGGTGCACTTAAATCCATTCTTGACCCCAACAAGTTTGAAAACATTAACGGGTTTGAACTTAAGACGGTTCAAGTAACTGGCCTTGATGGTACATCCCAAGAATATAATGTTTATGTTGCCAATGATCGTTCTAATGTCAGTGGCTATAATATGACATTCAACTACTAACATTTCGCGGTAACATAATAAGAATAAAGGAAAATAGAATAAATGTCAAATATTGATAAGGGCATTAAGGTTGTAAACGGTCTATCTCTTGCTTCTGCCGCCCCACTAGATACAAAATTTACCGCAGAAACAATTGAAGAGCGTAACTCTTATGTAACAGGTAACGTTGCATATAAGGGTATGCTTGTTTATGTGGTTGAGACTGATACATATTATCGTTGCACAGGTGAAGCACCAAACGATACAGATTTCTCTCCATGTTGGAAAGATCTCTTAGGTGGTATTGCTTCTGACTCTACAGTGGTTAAGATTACTGGTGATCAGTCTATTGACGGCGTTAAAACGTTTGTTAAAGAACCAAAGATTAATGAAAAGACAATTACTACAAAGGAATATGTTGATGAACAAATTCCTCAAGTAATTACTTCAAAGGTTGGTACTGAACTTCAGGCTCATTCTGATGTACTTGATAAGGTATCCGCAATCGCTGAGAACGGTCTTGTTCATCGTAATGCAGATGGTGCTTTTGTTGGACTTACTGCTACTGGTGCTCAAGGCGTTTCTATTGCAGTAGATGAAGCCAAGAAAACCTTAACCGTTGGTTTATCCAATGTTGGTACAAAAGGCACATACTTCAAAGTAACCACCGATGATCAGGGTCGTGTAACAGCTGGCGAAAATCCAGATACACTTGATGAATTTGGTATTAATGACGCCGTTCATAAGAGTGGTGATACTTTAACTGGTAAATTATCCTATTCTAATGTTGACCTTAAGGCACTTAGTGATAATGATCTTATTACTAAGCAATATGCTGACTCTGTTGCATTGGGTTATGTTCATCACGTAGCATGTGAAACTGGTGCAATTGACAATGTAGAAGGTGCTTATCAGAATGGTTCTGATCAACCTGGATTCCCTGGTGTTGGTGCTGTATTTACACTAGCCTCTGATACAGACAATACTACTAAGATTGGTGGTGTTACGCTTAAGAAGAATATGCGTGTTCTTCTTGTTGGTCAAACTGATAAGAAACAGAATGGCGCATATGTTGTTACTACAGTTCCTGAAACAGGTACAGGTCAGGTTGTTCTTACACGTGCAGACGATTTTGACGGTGCTCCAACAATCACATATAAGGGTGCATCATTCTTAATCTCTGACGGTACATATAAGGGAACAGTATGGCGTTTAACTAACCAGGGTAATATCACTTTTGGTACTGATGATATTGAATTTGTACAGGTGTTTGCTCCAACTCAATACAATGCTGGTTCAGGTATTGATATTGACGCCAATACTATTTCTGTTAAAGAAGGCGAAACAGTTAAAGTAATTGGTAGCAAACTTGAAGTTTCTAGCGGTACAGGAAATAGGGGCAAAATCCTAATTGCTCAGGGTGATAATACAGCCGCTCAGTGGGGTGATGCTGACTTCTCCAACATTAGCGGTGTCGTACCCGTTTCTAAGGGCGGTACTGGTGTTAGTACACTTCCTGCTAACCAACTAGTTGTTGGTAATGGTGCTGAAGGTGTTGGTGCTGTTGCTAATGCTGAAGGTGTGTTGGTTGGTACAGTAGATGGTGCTCCAACATTCGGTAAGGTTGATGTTACAAAGCACTTAAACGGTGTAATTGCTCCTGCTAATGGTGGTACAGGTGTTGCTAATACCAATACCTTAACTCTTACAGGTGGTAATTTAACTCTTACAATGGGTGCAGAATCCAATGTAACACTTCCTGCTTCTGGTACACTTGCTACACTTACTGGCACAGAAACATTAACCAATAAGACAATTCAGGCAGTTACTGTTACAGTTAACGATGCAACTGACTCAACAACTGCCGCAGATGGTGCGTTTGTTGTCAAGGGTGGTGCAGGTATTGCTAAGTCTCTTCATATTGGAGGTAGCGTAATTGGTAGTGGCGAATCCAAGCTAGAAGGATTCCTCATTGATGGCGGTACTTACTAGTCATAAGCATTATATGATCTAAACATCATATAAACAAAAAGGTAGGAATATTAACTTTCCTACCTTTTTTGTTATTCATTAATCAATATACACAGCATCATATTTCTTATAGTTCTTTAGCACAGAACAATTTGTTTTCTTTCCATCTACTTCAACATATTTGCACACCTGAGAAGAATTGCTAACATATGCAGTCACATCGTCCTTAGAGATCGTTGTATAGATTACGAACAAACCAACGATGATACCAATGAGGCAAAGAATCGTTTCGTATTTCGCAATAAACTTCATCATGATTGTATGCCCTTTGTTTGAGAAGTGTTGTTTAATCTTTGTTAAAACATATAATAGCAAAAAGAAAACAACTTGTCAAGCGAAAACAAAAAAAAAAACGGAGGAAAATAAAAATTTCCTCCGTTTTGTCAATTAGTAAAGCTTCAAATCACGTGAAATCTGATCGAGATTCGGAACAATGCTGTGATTTGTATATACTGCTTCAAGAACACCCATACCATGAATGTCTGTAATCAGTTCTCCCTTAGCAACAATCTGTCCTTCATGCTCATATGTCATAAACGCATTACGATATGTGAATTTATTTGGATTCACCTTGGACTGTGCAAAGTGAAATACTGCATAGTTATTATCTGCATCGTATTGACAAACTGCATCTACAGCAGACTTACCAAACAGTTTATAATATTCGTTAGGCTTTGCTTTAATACCAAGTTGAAGCACCTTCATTGGATTCTTAATTGCTTCTTCTGAAATTCCCTTAAATCGAAGCATTGCAAGGGAACCACTCTTTCTAAGATCATCTAGATTATTAAACGAGGGATTCTTACAACGAAATTCAACAATCGTTTCACCACGCCTATTCTTAAATGCAGACCATTCAGACTTAGAATTTTCACACAGTTCAGAATAGGTTAGTGCATCACCTAGTGTAATGGTATCACTATACTGAGGGAACACACTATTTTGAAGTAGTTCGATTACATTGGAAGCAAACACCGAACCACACATAACCATTCCAACAAAGGAAGCAATAATTTGCTTAATCATAATATATTTCACCTTAATCAATGTTTAATTACAAAGAAAAGAAACCACGTTCAACATTAAGATATTTAATGAGACTCATCACAATTTCCATAATTCTTAACCAAATACTCAAGAAAGTATTCAACGGCAGAAGGATAATCATCAAGGTCTTCGGGCGTAATACCACGAATGGTGCCTTCTGTCACAATGTTCATATTGTCTTTGTCAAGCATCACATCATCACCAATTTCGACCAAAGAATTGTTATCCGCCATATTGCCATCATGAGACTGAACATAATTCGTCATCTTAGTACATCCTTGTTTGTTTCTCTTTAGAAGTATTATTACATAAAATTAATCGTGTGTCAACAAATATTTCATACTTTTAAGTTCATTTACAGCAATCATTCTATCGTGAATTGCTTGTTCATATGAATTGATTTGATTGGTGAGGAAATTCTTAATAAGTTCATTATTAGTTTCTTCAAGCTCTTTCTTAAACTGTTCTATTTTCCTGTAATCTTCTTTAACCCATTCTTCATACGTTTCAATTCGAATGTTCATAAGAGAAGCAATCTGAGGCTTAGTATATGTCATTTCAAACATTTTAGAACCTTTAATGAAGTGAAGTTTTGTTCTTTGTTGTGAGTATTATTACATAAACAAATATTGATGTCAAGTAAATCAATTGTAAATGTGTGTAACAAAAAAAAAGGAAGTAAATTGAGTTTACTTCCTTTACTAAAATCACTTTACATCATTCTTAAATGGATCAGGAACCTGTTTTCCATTGATAAAATAAGAGCACTTAGGATTGTTTTCGATATTTTTATTTTCGCACATCACAACATATCTATAATTATCAATATTGTGTGTATATGTTACAATTGGTTCATTATATGAGAAGCAATGACCAAGAATTATTCCCATAAGCAATGATGGTATTCCGATTAGAACAAACAGTATTGCATCGTTCATTTTATTTTACCCACACAACTTCGTAACGATCAAACTTGTTAAGGTTTTCACAACCAATCGTTTTGCCTTCAGCAGTTTCAATCTTCACACAGGCGCCATTACTATTGCTCATATAGACAGTTGGCATATCAATATACGTAACAATAGAGTGAGCAAAGAATACTGCAACAATCACAGAAATAATGATAATCACCGCATTTTCAATTTTAGAAATCATAATATAGTATCCTTGATGAGAGAAATATTTTACTGTTTATAAGTTTAACACAATAAAATTAAATTGTCAAGAAATACGATCTTCCGTATCAAAATTCTTAAATTTATTCTGCCTCATGGAAACAAGTGGAGATAATTCAATTTCCATATTACCTGAAATTTTAAGATTATAGTAATCTAAGGAAGCATCTTCTTTATCAAAATTTTGTGTGTCGTATAGTTGAGCGTTACTAATTGTTCCCTCAATATAATCAATGATTGGATTGTTCTTTACAAATTGAGTTAATTTATTAATCAGTACAGAATGATATTCCTCGTTGTTTGTTTTCTTAATTCTATATTGACGAGATATTTGCTTGGCGCCAATACAATCAATTCCTCCATATAAAATACATGGATTTTGATCTGGCTCAAATCCACCGCCAAAAGAAAGTCCTAACGCTTCAACCGACTGAATAACCCATTCAATAGTCTTATCAAAATCGTTAATTTCCCATTCAAATTCTGATTGATTGAGTTCAACCGATGGAACTTCTTTTAGTACAATTTTACCTAGAAAGCATAATTGTGTGAATTGACCAACTTTTGCTTTCTTTTGCCTACGAACACTCATTCGTTTGATATTTCGATATGAGTGTGAATTAAGATGGTGATTTCTCATATAACACTACTTCCACAATGCCCAACGAAGATTCTTACAACGATCTACCGCAATCAATCTCTCATATATTTCCCCGTTTGTTGAAATTCCCTCAACAAAATACGGAACTCCTTCTCGAATGATCCAACATTCTGCAATTTTATAATCAATCTCTGAACCGTTCAATTCAATATGATCACCCATCACACGTAACAGTACATCGTTTGGTGGATATTGTTTTTCAAACGAATACCACTTTGTATTTGATGCTTCTGACACATGAGAATAAATTAAGATTGTTGCAAATCCAATAATAAACCCAAAAATAACGAAAAACAATTCAGTCATTATCTTATCTTATCTACACAACACCATTACACCACAGAAACAAATAAATGTGATGAAAACAACCAATGTAATAATATTAAACCAACAAAAATAAAATGCTCCAATAAAAAATAAAATAAACGGAGCAAAAGAAAGAAATTCAACTAGTCCGCCGTTATGTTCATGAAAAACATAAAATTTACTGTTTTCATGTACTCGATGCTTCTTCCTAATTAAAATTTATCAGGGTTTCGTGTCCACTTTTGAATTAAAATTTAATTCTACTTGTGTTTGATATAACACTCCACATCATTCTAAGGTATTAACGATACCTCAATCACCTTAATTCTTCAATATGTGAATCAAAGTAACATTCTAAATTCATAGCCGCATTGAAATCTCTATCAATAGTAAATCCACAAGATGGACATTCAAAAATTCTATCTGAAAGTTTTAGATTTTTGTGAATACATCCACAATGTGAACAAGTTTTACTACTTGGAAAGAAACGGTTAGCTTGAATGAATTTAATATTTGATTCCTCACACTTATATTTCATGGTACGAATAAAATCATAAAATCCCATCTCGCTTATTGCTTTAGCTAGATGTTTATTCTTCATCATACCTTTAACATTCAAATCTTCCATAATCACTACAGCTGGATTTAGATTTACTAATTCCCGTGTAACCTTATGTCTTTGATCTTTACGTATGTTCGAAATCTTACTATAAATTCTTCTTGCTAACTTCTCATACTTCAATATCGAATTAGTCTTTTGATATTTCTTATCATTAAGTTTGTTTCCAACTTCATACTTCCTTGAAATCACTCTTTGTACGTGTTTCAATTTTCGTTTCAGTTGTTTAATTTTCTTAGACTTATTGATATTTTTGTATTCAAGTTTCTTTCCATTATGAGATACAACCGCTAATCTACCAACTCCTAAATCAATTCCTAGATTTCCATTCTTCTCTGTGAATACTTGGTTCTCGTACTCAATTGAAAAAGTTAAAATCCATTTATCGTTCTCGTTACTAATTCTTACATTACTGAATTTAGATAACTCCTCTAAGTTCAAATTTTTATAGTCAGCCTTGTATTTTACCTTTCCTACTTTTTCAACTTTTACATAACCGTTTTCAAAATAAAAACGGTCACAACGAACAGGATAAGATAATTTAGACTTTTTCTTAGTTTTGAACTTGGGATAATTCGAAATCTTCTTAAAGAATCTTTGATAGGCAGTATTAACATCATCGCATATTCTTTGTAAGGATATGTTTGATACTTCATTTAGCCATTCATTCTCTTTCTTAATTAAAGGAATCAATTTAATCATTCCAAAATGATTCAAATATTTTTCATCATTTTGATAACGAGTTTTTTGAACCTCAATCATCTGATTCCAAATAAATCTACAACATCCAATATGCTTTCTTAGTAACTCCTCTTGATTCTTTGTTGGATAGATTCTTATCGTGTATCCTTTATACATTTTAGAATCTTCCATTCTTACTTCAATATTAACAGTATATATGAAAAATTCTAATTTGTCAAGAATTATTATACATGAAAATTAAATTTTATATTTGTTTGGTACGTAACACCATCACGGGAAAAATAAAATTCAATAGAATTTTATTCTCCACCCAATAATTTCTTACTGGCGCAGACTATATCTTCACCCATTAAATGGGTGGCAACCACTGTCTCCACGTTTTCGGAGCTTCAAAATCCATTAAAATAATCTAATGAATTCCTCATCTTAGTCGTTGAAGGTTCATCTATTCAATGCTTCCCTGCTGATTATCCATTCTTACGTGACTTAGGATTTAACCTTATCACATCTCATTAATTTTTTCTACTTTCGTTACCTTCACACCTAGACTTATTTCATTCTTATGTTGTGGTTTAATGAGCTTTAGGACTTTCCAGCAATTCAATTGCTATTTTTTCATACCTTTCTCAAGATACGGGAACTATTTTACTAATTCCAAACCTTTTAAGCATGAGTCTTCATCACTTTATCAATTAGGAGAAACAGCTTACTACCAACATTGAATACTTTGCGGCAATCTTTATTGGACAGATTATTCATTTCAGGGTAGTCCTTAATGAAGTCTTTTCGTGCATCTTCCTGAACAGCTAGAATCATTTCTTTAATTGTTGGCATTCTACCAAATTTACTGAATGTATCAATGACACGATTCTCATTGATGTATCCTTTATACTGTTGATTTAGGAAAGCTAGATTCTTGTCTAGCTTTGGCATACCTCCAGTGTGCTTTACCTTATCATCAAAATCTGGTGACTTATGTTTGAGAATCTGAACTGCTTCTCCCTTATTATTGTGCCACCAAATCACATACCCTTCAGCCATTTCCTTGATTGAATTGTCTGTATGATTAGTATACTTTGACAATACTGGAAACACTAGCTCCTCATCAGTCGGCTTAAATGAGTTAATCCATGTTTCCTCAATCATCAGTTCAGGATCAAGCAATCCATTCAATACACTAATAGGAAGATAATCAGTTTCCTCAAAATTGTTGTTCGGAATAATCTTAAGCGAGAAGAACTTTACATTATGATCAGTATTGTAATTGATTCGTGCAATTGCCTTACGACCATAATATTCACCATTAAGATAAATTCCTGTCACAACATCACCAACACCAAGATAATCTGTATTGATAACATTTTCTCGAAGTTGAATTAGTTTCTCAGTTAGTTCCTGCTTAATTTCAGGAAAACCTGAAATATCAAATTGAAGTCCATTACGCGAATAAAACTCAATTTCCTTAGTCTTATCCATTGAAATATAGCACCCAAAGTTTTGTCCATCAATCTTTTCAGTAATACGACAACTAAACTGACCGTAATCATCTTCAGTAATCAAATCTTTGTAGGAAGAATAATGTTCCAACTTAGGAAACTTAATAAACATGATATAGCTTAACTCCTGTAATGTTTTATTTCACATTAATTATAGCACACAATCAAAACACATGTATAAAACCAATTAGTTACGAAATGTTAAATGCAGTAGAAAACGCTCGATAGGTTGATGCTTTCTGAAATCCTGCATTACGCATTACACGATCATAGATTGCTTTAAAGAACGATTCAACTGTTGATCCACTATTACTTACTTTATAACAAGTATTAACAAATTGATTTGTTTTTATTACAACAATATGATTCTTGGTATCAAAGAATAGCTTATTGAATATACTTGTTTCTGTATTACGAACAGTGAAAGAAACATATCGTTCTTTTGTTAATGCTGTAACTTTATCTTCTTCACGTTCAATTTGATCAATGTCAATACTCTTATCAATAATGTCCTCAATATATGAGCCGTATTTGTCACCAAGCGATTCGAGATATTTTTTCATTTTTGATTCGATTGGTGCAAGCTCTTTCTTGAGCATTATCTTGTCATTAACCAAATCAAGAAAATTGATAATACTTGCTCTCGGCGCCTTTGAAATAAGCTTTTTGGGATCACCACCTAGTTCTTTCTTGTCTCTGGAAAACATCTTGAATTCATAGTTGCGTGGATGTTTATCGTCCTCAACATATTTGATAAGAGTATTTTTGACCTGCTGTACAATATTTTCAACATAACTTGGATCAAGCTCATACAGGTGCTTACACGCATGAGACCATAATCCAGCAGTTTTGCCCTCAACTTTATACTTGTTGATGTCTCCTTTGACTAAGGTAATTATAGCATAATTGTGATAAAAGAAGTCATTATCACGTCCTTTTGCAAAGTTAATTTTCTCTTGCAAAAACTCAATAAAAGAAAGCATTTTAATCGATATAAAATGTAATTATTTTATATAGAAAAAGGAGAAATAAAAATACTGTTTCTCCTTTAGTGTACATATTAGTTTTAATTTATGCTGACAGAATCACACATTTATCATTCAGTCGAGTGCCATATGTTTTTGTTTGTCCTGCAACTGAATCAAACGCTTTCTTAAGTTCTGTTTTACTGATTCCCTTACTATTTTTGAATTGTTCAAAAAATACTTCAGGCTTTCGTAGAGTTTTTGCCACGGTTTTCTCGGGATCAAAATTTACAATTGACATACCATTAGCAGACAGACTCATATCTTTCATTGGTACAAATCGAACAAGTTTTCGATTTTCCACAAAATACACATATACTGCACTACTACCAACAATCTTATGTGCTGGCTGACAAATAATCTTAAACTCAGGTAGTGTTTTAGATACTGTCATCTTCTTTGTAATTTGTTGTGGTGTTTGTGGACGCTTTCGTACTGTTTTAGTTGAAGTTGGCTTAACACTTCTTAACTTATCAAACGTGGAAAGAATACCATTAAGATAATCAATTGTTAGTTTAAGTTGACGTTTATTATAATTACTGTATGCCTCAACTAGCTCTTCATCTTCACCTAACTGAATCTTTTCATAGACATCAAGCTTTTTCTTAATTTGTTCGGATACATACTTTTTTAGTCTAGTATCGTCACAAATCATCACAATCTTATCTGCATTATTGGGAATTTTCTTTTGGAGATAAACTTCATCAAGTCCATCCTCAACTTCTGCCATTGCATTGTGACTTTTTATATTAAACTGTTGTTCTTTTTCGTCAATCACAACATTGGGTTGTACCTGTTTCTTAACTTTATGAACAACATTACTAATTGAAATCATGGAAAGAAGATTGTTAAGTTTCGTCAGTTCTTCTTTCTTCAGTTCCTGACAATTATCAAGCAATGCAAAATATACTGCAATTTGTCGGATTGTCAAATAATCTGCTCGTTTGAGATATGGAACAAATTCCTTATAGTTATTGTTTGACTCGGCTGATTCGATTGCATATTTTTTATAATAATCCGCGTCCCAATGAAGATTATACCAATTGAACGCAGACACTAAGCTATGATTATATGACTTGACAGACGAATGATCCAACTGAGGAAACTGCGGTGTCTGCTTTGTAACTGAATTTCGTTTTCGTGCGACCATGTTTATTGTGCCTCATCAAATTCCATTTCAGTAAGATTAAATTTAAACAGTGTGTTTAGTTGACCATCAACACATTCAACCAATGCAATACCTTTCTTCTGATGCTTGATAGTGATGCTCATTCCTTCATTAAATTCCATTCGCTTTTGCTTTACCGTTTCGTCAAACAGGCACTTGATGAATTCGTGTACCTGACTACCAATCACATCGTATGAATACATGATGTCATTACGACTAATGCTTAGTGTACCGCCGTCATAAGAATTTCCAAAAAATTCAATTGTATTATGAGAATCGGAAAAAGACTGATAATCGCACATAATTTAAATTTATTACTTTAGAAGTTGATATTCGTTGAAAAGATTCTGATTTAGGGCTTTTGCCTTATCAAGTGTAATGATGAATTTATTCGTTGTGTGGTAACCATTATAACTGTCATTGTTAATTGTAATCATAATGGTGCCTGTGTTCTTATTATATCGTGGATAGATTGAACAGGTATATGTTTCAAGCTCTTCTGCTTGTTCCCACTCAATTGGTCGAGTTACCTTTTTATTAATTGCTCTATCAATTTCCTTATATACTTGGTTAATGATCTTCGGAGATACACCAAACAGCACAGCCACTTGGTTATTGTCCATGTAGAACAGACGGTAGGTGTTTTCGTCGCGAACAATCTTAAGATCAAGGGTTTCAGAAATCATGTTTAACTCATCAGGTGTTGGTAATTTAGATATTCTTAGTATAACACAATAAAAGGCAGAGAAATGTAAATTATGTCTCTGCCTTTTGATTTAAGTCAATAAAAATTTTCTTGCCACATCGTTGACAATATCATTAGCCAGCTCAAATGAAATTGGACTCATGCACTTTTCAACACATGAAAGTGAATCAAAGATTTTTGTTTCATTAGTATTCGTATCAATTGTAAGATGATGTTGATTACCGAATCCGAGATTAATCATCCATGTATCGCCGTTTTCATCAAGCTCTAAACTAATACGTTCGTCATACTTCTTAAACCCAGACGAACGAAAATAGTTGAATCGTTCTGTGAGCAATTTACGAAGATCGTTTTCCATAATATATTATACAAAACTAGATTTCATCTTATAACCACCAGGCGTTCTTTCCTTGATCTTTTGTAGAACTTCCTTAAATCCTGCATCGGGCTTACGTCCACCAAAAGCGGCTTCTTGCCATGCACACGCGGTTAGACCTGGTTGTAACTCAGGATGATCCTTGAGATATTGATCTCGCTCAGAGATTTTCATGAACTTCTCAAATTGTTCCCCTGTTTCTTTGTTAACAAAAATATATGTTGGCATTTACTTTTTCCGTTTCTGTTTCATTGGATCAACTGCCACTAAGATTTTTCGTTTCCATCGATTAATTCTAATGGTTGAATATCCAATCAATCGTAAAAATTTTTCCTTCTCAACAAATTCTTCTTCTGTAATTGTGTGTTTCATGAAGAATTATCTACAAAAATTCCCACTCACACAATTACGCATAAGTGGGAATATGTTTCTATTTTATCTTAAACTTATCAAAAGATTTTACTGAACGCATCTAGAGCGTCAATTTGATACTTGTCTTCCTTAGGTGTGCAAGTATACTTCTTTTGTGAATATACCCAATCAGATTCATCATGCTTAAATCCATCCATGAGTTCTTCGTAAGTCTTCCAGATATTAGGATATTTGTGAGACTTATTCTTCACATTCTCACCGTCACAGTGCTTATAACAACATTCATTATGATTGCGAATAGTACGCTTTTCTTCTACAACCTTACATCGAATATGAACACGACCATCATATTCATCCTGAGAATAATCTACTGGTTCAAAGTGCCCATAATCAATTTCGGGGAATGGAACATAGAATGATTCCTCATCTTCTGTCGGGGAAACGCATTCAATTTCATCCCAGTCGTATTTAAACGTCCATGTTTCGTCAATATTATCGGGAAGAATGATCATATAGTATTCTTCACCCTTTGACCAATATGTTACAGCGCAATCAGACATTATTCACCCTTATTAAGTTGTTCGGTAGCCTGAGTAAGAATCTTGGAAATGGTTTCTGCAACCGTCATATAAGGAAGCATCTTAAGTACCGCAAGAATAGAGTCCCATTCATAGGTGGTAAGTTCAATTCGAACAGTCTCAGCAGTTTCATCCGCTTCATCAAGAATTGCCTCAATCTTCTTACCGAGTTCTTGTGCTTCCTTAAGAATCATCATCTGCATTGCGTTTGCGCACTGAGACGTTTCACCAATACCAAGTTCAATTACAATAATTTGATTTTCCATTATTTTCCTCACTATGTTGTTTGTAGAACACCTTATTTGTTCTATAGGGTTATTATAGCACAAAAATTTACTTGTGTGTTTTCTTTTTGAAGTTTCCAATAAGATATTTTGGAATTAACTTCCACTCATCCTTCTCATCATATGGTACTACCTTAAGTTGTGGTATATATGACTTAAATCGAGTTGTTATTTCATGAACGGGTTTAACAAGATTCCATTCTTCCAAAAGATGTGTAATCGTATCTCTTCGCCCAATGTCATCTTCTGTCAATGTAGATTCTTTATGATCTAACAGAAACATTTCTTTAAAATGTACAATGTAATACTTTCCTCGTTTGTGTAAAAGGTGTGCAGTTTGAAATAGACACTTATCCTTATGACTTGCAATACCGATTCGTGTAAGTGTTTCACGTACCTTTAAGAAAGCATCATCACCAACCAATTCAACTTCTCTCATCATATCAGGAGACCAATCAACCACGTTTTCTGCCTCCTGTATCCATAATTTCCTTCATATTCTTAACATCATCCTCCGAGAAAATACTCTCAACTTCCAGTGCACGTTGTAACGAATAATCATAAAACTGCATAATCGTTTCAACTTTCTTGGAAATATCAGATTTTCCCCATTTAGAATATCGCTTTTTTGACGGAACAATAAAACGATAAAAATTAAAATGTGATTTGTTTGGAATATTATTTAAGATTTTATTTGCTTCATTCGCAATAAAAATAGTGTCAGAATATTGTGACATTGCACGATTTACAATAAATTTATTGTAATCTGATTCTGTATAGTTACGTGTTTCAAATAGATTTTCTTTTGATTTATTAATTGCGTTAACGAAATCAAACGGACTAACTTTTTCTGTCATAACACAATACTCTTGTTTACTTGAACTGACATGATACCATAATTTGAGTTAGGTATGCGGCCAGATTAATCTCTCTATCTGCTACTTGAGTATCCCACACCTCATATTGCCCCGTAACAAGTACCGCTTGTGGAATACTGTCATTCACAAAAATTTCTGAGTCATGATCGTAGAAATATCGGAATACCTTTGTAGCATCAATGTCCTTATTACGACCAACCCACTGACGCATATCAGTATACTTCTTCTGCTTTAGATAAGAAACAAGCTCATCAAAGTTGCCCTTACTGAATGACTTAAGAATACCTTCATCAATTTCCCCAGCGGCACTATAATTTTGTAGTGTATTGATCACCTTTCTAAGATCAGGATAAGACAGTGCAATCATTTTGGCTACGGTCTTAGGATCAAACTTGACGTTTTCCTCACTAAGAATGCTTGTTACACGCTTATACGATTCCTTAATCAAAGAAGGCTTTTCATCAGATTTTACATTAAATTCAATTACAGCGCAACGTGAAAGAACAGCAGGAATGATTTTATCAATATAGTTACACGTCATGATAAATCGAACATTCTGACTAAATTCTTCAATAAATCCACGAAGGGCTGGTTGGAATGCATTCTGACTTAGACCGTCTGCCTCATCAAGAATCACACACTTGGGACGATCGGTAAGAGAAACACTACTTGCAAAATTAGTGATTCGATTACGCAACACATCAATACTGTTGTCGAGCGATGCGTTAATTTTTAGTACATCCATATTAAGTGCATGGCAAAGTACCAATGAAGCACTACTTTTACCTGATCCAGGAACACTAGAATGAAGAATTAGATTAGGAATATCTCCCGAGTTGATGAATCCCTGAAACACTTCCTTAGTCTTTTGAGGAATAATCAAATCCTCCAATGTCTGAGGACGATATTTTTCAACCCATAATTTTTCATTCTCATTCTTATTCATTCTAAAACCTCATAATATAAAAAGAAAGGAGGAAGAACACTACGCCAAATCTTCCTCCTTTTAATTTATCACAAATTTAATTATTTGTCAACCGATTACTGCTTTCGTGTTACATCAAGCGCAATTGTGTAGTTGATTGGTCGATCAACATGCTCACAACGAAGAATACGATTGGCGATAATCTTACAGTTATAGTCACCGCTAATAAGTGCAAGCTTTTCCTGCTTAAGTGTCACCTCAAAATCTTCACCGTAATATTCCTCAAGCTCAATTGTGAAAGTGTTTTCGTTTGAACCAGTTGAATCATACACAATTGCATAGATTCGATTGTTTTCGTTCTTGATCTTAAGATCGTCGCACTTAAGAGTACCACGTGCCTTATTGAGGCGCTTAAGGTTTGTCGCAGTTAGAACAAACGTTGCGGTGGCTTCAGGAAGTTGCTTTAGAGTACGTGGACGCTTGAGCATCTGTGTATTAGTCTTATAATACTTGATACTAATGCTTGGGTCGTCCTTATCAACAATTGAAACATACTTATCAAAGAACGTTAGATCGGGGAGCTTAAACAGATCAAGTGTACTAAGGAATTGAGTTAGAGAGTAGATACCAAATTCACACGGAAATTCTTCACACACTGTAGCTGTAGCATAAATCGAATCTTCAGCATTACAAGTATTGAGAACAGAACCCTGATTGATGATAAGATTATCATTAATAGAAGAAAAATTCTTAAGAATAGAAAGTGTATCAGCAGATAGATGCATTTTAGTTCAAATAAAATAAATTATAAAATTCACACATAAAGGAGGCAAAGATTACTGTCTCCTTACTTTTCATTATAGCACAAATTTAATTACTGTGCCGTCTTCTTTTCCTGATATGATCCATGATAAAGATACGCAGTTTCCGCATCCATTACAATATACTGACACACTCGCTCGTTTGCTCGACAACGAAACACGGTGCCTGGTGTAACATACATTGCGGAAATCATTCGCCCATGATAACCTGAATCATACACTGCAGTATAGATTGTTACGCCGTTGCGGATGAGTGTGCTTCGAGGAATACACAGCCCTGCCTCATGTTCGCCCACCTCAATCCATCCATCAAGGGTAATAGGATAATATCCTTCGCGGAAAGTATAGAACCCATCTGCATCAGGTTCGATCTTCTTTCGTTCACGGTGATGCTTGTTATCACCATCAAGTGTTACAGTGTCTGAGGTAAATTCAAACACTTCACCAAGTCGAATATCAACCGCATTAGGAGTGAAATCTTCAGGATCAAGTTCCTGTAGATGATTGTTAAGTTTGTAAATCTTTGTTTCAGTTGTGCTGTTCTTAATATGCTTAATACCCATAATATATCTCACATTAGTTCATTGTTAGGAAAAAATAATACTTGCAATCTTCTTTACATGATCCTCAGTTTGTTCAGGATCACGGTTATTGTCAACAATATAATCACATAGAAAATCATCAATTTCCATTTCAGACACATGACCATCAAATACTGCGGTGTTTCGCTTTACCTTGATGATTGGAATATGATTTTCCTTTGCCCACTTTACTTCATTCTTAAATCGTAGATCGGTAATTACAACAATTGGCTCAAGTTCATGAGGAGGATTAATTGTTTTGATGTATTTGTCCATTCGCTTAACAAATTCATCCTGATTAAAACTACGCATTGTCATACCAATACTACGAAGAATATCACGGCCAGGAATTACCTTACCGCTTGATAGTTGAACTGAGGAACGCTTAAAGTTATCGTACTCAAGCTCTTCATTTAGATCAAATGCATCCATAATAACCCACTTGATTGGGTCGGCGAATGCGGCCTTACGACCATAAAAATTATGCTGACGTGCCCAATTAATTAGGACGTTCGCAACAAAATCTTTCCCACTACCCTTGTAACCACAAATAGCCACTGCTTTCATATTATTTTAAAATTCGTCTTTCAAAAAAATCAATCACTGCATTAAACGTATTCATTGAACCGCTTGATTGATAACAGTTCTTAAACACATTAAAAATTAAAAATGAGGGAGATTGCTCAAAACATTCAATTTGAAACAGAACTTCGTTATTGAATGGATTATACACAACAATTTGATTATCATTAACTCGACAATCCATTGCATAACCCTGAGTACGTAACTTACGTGACAGTATATCTTTCCATTCAACAATCTTATCCGTCAAACTCTTTTCTTCTGTGGTTTCGGTTATTGTTCCCTCATCACTCATACGATTTACTTTCCTCTGTGGATGTGAATTGCATTGTTTTCATCACGTTCAATTTGAAAACCATTCTTAATTAGAAACTGAAGATCGTCGTTACTAATCTTCAAATCGTTTTCTGAATCCACATTATACATTGATTTGATGAATTTTGCAAGTTCTGCTGTATTCTCTTTGTCAAGCGTAAAGAATGAATATGGTACAGAACGAAGCCCATTATGAGAAAATGTGAGATATTGATTGGTCTTCTGAATAATCAATTTTCCGCTTTCATTCATCATATCTCGTGAATTAGGCGCCTGACATACCACACGGCAGGTTAGTTTTACTGTTTCCATTTATATTCACCATCCTCACATACTAAACCTTCCCCATAAAATCTAACATCACGAATATTGTCATAAAAATCATTTACATCGTCGTCAATAATCGATTTCATAACTTTATACTTGAGTTGTTTTGTATCACCTAGCATAAACTCATTTATCGTAATTTTACTCGTTTCAATTGCACGACTTAGTTTATAATCAGGCGTAGTACATACAGTATTAACATATTGTGTATGTAAAAAATATTCAAACAATTTATCACAATCAATTTCCGTGAAAAGATTGCATTGATTTTTAATAATCTTTTCGGAGATTCTTACAAATTTGACTGCATCAAAATTGCTTAAATCTGTAGTGAAAGTATAATCGTAATAATTATATAGAGCAATTATAGCAGTTTTTGATCGCAGAATTTGAAGTTGAATGATAAAAAGTTCAAATAATTTATCTTCTACATTTTTCATTTTAAATCAGTCCTCGTTTACGAAGTTCAATTACCACCTTTTCATGTTCCGATTGATTCTTTAGATAAATCTTTTTCATTGATTTACGTTCAGAATAAAACGACTCACACAAATAAGGAAGGATTCCCTTTTCATTTTTCCTAAAACAATATCCCGAAGAAGCTAACGCAACATTCATTTGATGCGCCTGTGAAGTATTGCACGTTTTCTGAATCAGCTCCTCAAGATTCAGTTCCATCTTAATTGGTAACCCACTACGCTGATCTTTCACAATTGTTTCAGGCGAAATATTGTATTGCATAATAATGTGAGGATCTTTGTATTCGATAGTACACGCTACTTTACTACCCGTGAATAATTTAATATTCACTGCCATATATTACTATATGGAATAGACTATATCATAAACCATAACTTAAATTATGGAATCCGTGCGCTTCCCTTCGCTTGAAGGTACTCTACTCAGTTCAGTTCATTACCCTTTCGATAGTCGTTACACGTTCCCAAAATATTTTGGGCTTCGCTCGGGATTGTCCTCAACTTTACTTGGTCGGAGTTCCCCCGAATTCACACGGTTTAAAGTCTGCTGTCCCGTTTAGTTTAACAGACTGTCCAAGTCAAACGATTCACAGTATTCATGCTTACCGATTAGTGGGGGCTTAACGTAGGCGCCGACAAACTTCTCGGTTTTGGTGACCTGTTTCTTTTGTGGAATTACCAAATTATCTTTATTGAGATAGTAATAAATGCAGTAATCCCATGTTTTAACTGGACTAAACACATCTTCAAGATTACAATGTGCCATAAATGCAATGTTAAGCACTAGATCGATGTACTTAAGTTTTGCATCAAGTTTATCAAGTAGCTCTACGTCTCGAATGTTATATTCTGTGAACACTTGATGACACATCTGCTTAATCTTCGAATCTAATTCATTATACTTGCGTTGTGCTACTCCGTCAAGTGGATTTTCCTGAAGTCGATCAAACAACTGAGTACGTTCATAACCAAGTTTCCTAATCTCATGTGAATCTTCACTCGGTTTTACTCGAACCTCAAATTCTCCCGAGTAAAAATCTTTGAATGTTCCACCTGTTGGATTTTCGACCTTTTTGAATCCAATCTCATCCCCTGCAATAGTATCAAGTTTATAGTTTTCTTTTGTAATCAGTCTAAACTTTTTGTATACTTTGAGATAATCAAGATCAATAATTCCAGCGAAATTTGTGGCTACATCGTTGGTGAACTTACCACGTTTTGCATTACTAAGATCCCTCACCCTAACATCTCCAAAAGGAGACAGTTGATTAGCGGTATCCTTCCCAAGAATCTTACTAATTCGATTGTACAAATATGTGTTATCGAATAGGCTACCATTCCACGTAATACCAATATCAGGGTAATCGGATGACCAAAATTCAATAAACTTAGTTAGTAGCTCTTTTTCATCTTCGCACTTGATATATGTTACATCGTCACGACCATTGACAAATTCGTTAATGCCGAATGTATAAACATGATTTTCGTTTACATTTTTTACTGTGATTAATGTAATTTTTTCATTAGCATCTTGAGGATTAGGAAACCCGCCAATATATCGATACGGATGTTGAGAATAACTTACCCAGTCTTTTGTTGATTCATCATATAGTTCCCACTTATTACGATTTGGTAATGTTTCAAATTTCGCAATTGTCATTTCCTTAATGTGCTGTTTTTGTTCAGTCATTGAGGACTTATCAATTACGTTTCTTACTTTTACCTTACTTTCATCATCATAGTTTCTATGACCAACTTCAGTTTCAATGTCGTATGAATAAATCTTAAGTTTCGTTGAAGGAATATGCTGAATCTCTGGAAACGTCTCGGTAATGTACTGAGAGATAAATTGATTATCGGGTGATGTAAACACCTTGCTGTATACTACTGTATTTCCTTCCTCGTCCTTAACATATGATTTGTTATCATTCATGAACTGTTTACAATCATGAATAGAATTAAATTTCACACCAACCATTGGATGATGATCGATCATTGTTTTCCACTTGTTAAGTTCTTGCTCCTTGATTAAGGATTTCCATTGAACAAGATTAAATTCAGGCTTAACCCATACAGTAGGGCAGTAATCCACTTCCTCAATTACTCGTGAACCGTTCTCATCTAGTCCACGAACATATAGCTTATTCTTTTTATAGTAAACGTTGTAGTATTCTTTAATCATTGATATTCACAACAAAAAGAGGTAACAAAATTATTACAACAATAGTATAGCATGCCTAAGTCATCTTGTCAACATGTTACAGATTAAATTTACGAATATTTTCTTTTCACTTTCATAGAACATTAGGCGCGGAAACCCCCGTCTAAAGGCAGGGGTTATTGACCATATACTTCACATAGTATCCTTCTCACAATAGTTTTCTAATTAAGTGGTTAATAAGTTAATTTACTATAATTGAAGTATATCAGAATATTTTTAAGATGTCAAGTAAGAAAACTCGTTTTCTGTTGAAGTGAGTGTAACGAACTTCAACCACTAAAATACTCATGAAGATAGATTTAAGTTTGTTTTAATTTATCTTCAGTAGTAATTAAGAATCAAAGGAAGTAATTAAAA